>MDTD01125854.1_pt1 | contig 42756 bp, 32 predicted proteins | sample 811221 | NCBI WGS metagenome assembly MDTD01 (sample SAMN05326646, study PRJNA326480) | marine metagenome | isolation source: seawater | place: Pacific Ocean: South West | collected 2011
CCGTATGGAACCAAAAGACGTTCTATGACCCAAACCACATATCTACAATCAATGCTAATTTTATTCCCAAAATTACTTGATAAAGTCATAGTATTCTGAATGACTGCGGTAATACGCATGCTTCAGCAGTTCAATCCACAGACGGAGGCGGCAGATTTTTACCGAATTCGGATTGATATCCACCCCGAACAGGCAGTTTTCGATAATGGTCTGCTTTTCGTGGAACAGCGTTTCCTGCACGCGTTGACTTTCTTTACTATCCGGATGGTATTCGAACAACGCGCCCTCTTCGTCGGTTACAATCAGCTCATCGTTTTCTACCACCAGCTCGTATTCCTTCAATCGTCGGCCTTCCCGATCCTGCAATACCCGCAAATCGTGCTTGATGGCCAGAATCTCGTTCAGTGCCGATACCAGAAAGTGCCCCGAACCCACGGCAGGATCACAAATCTTAATACTGTTGATGATGGTATTGGCTTCGCTACGGTCTTCAATCTTATCATATACATCATCCAATGATTCACATTTCCAACCTTTCACCTCATTGAATTTCTGTACCACGGCGCGACGAATGGTTTCCCGGCACATGTACATGGTGATGAAGCCGGGGGTGAAGAACGAGCCGTCTTTATAGCCGTTTATCTTCTCGAAAATGAGTCCCAGCACGGAGGCATTAATCAGCGTTTTGTTATCCTCCTGAATATCCTCGCCGCCCTCACTGCTGAAATCGTAGGCATCCAGAAAAGCAAACAGGTATTCGAGGGCGTTCAACTCTCCCGAGCGTTTCTTACCCTGATCGCCTTTCAGCACGGTTCCGCTCATGATGGGAAGCATCCGGTTATCCCGCAGATTGCTCACAAACAGCGTGTTGTGCTCCATTTCGGTAGGCTCAAACAGCGAACTGTTCAGGTACGGCACCTTATCAAACAGCGTGTTGATCTCCTCCGAACGCTCTTCATACTTTCGTGCCAGCACCTGAAAAAACAGAGTGTTCAGTTCATCATAATCTTTAATGCGCTTCAGATTCAGGAAGGCGTAGCTGTCATCTCCATTATGATAGCTGATCAGCTGAGCTTCCAGCAATTTCAGGAACAGAATCCGGTTCACCCATGTGATGCAGAGTTCCAGCCCTACATTAAACAGGCGTTCTTCGCGGGTTGCACCGTACTGACTCACATTCGGTACCCGCGAGAGCTTGTCGAGGCTTTCAATTTGGGTGATGGTATTTTCCAGCAAAGAGCCTTTGTTACGGTCTCCGGCTTTGGGTCGCTGAATTACTTTCTTACCGCCGTCTTTCACTTCCTCCAGTCCGATGAGATGTAACAGTTCTTTGTAGAAGCGGTTATCCAGTGAATTGCTGTCATTGGCAAACGGGAGTTTGAGCAGATGCTCCGGCGAAAACAACTTATATAGGGCAATCAGCTTGGCATCGTCTTTCTTATCGTTATTGCGAAGGGGCTTATCGTACGTGCGGATATCCAGCCACGTAAACTCCAGTGAATCCTTTACTTCCTCTACAAAAGGCTGGGCAATATTGCTGTAAAAGAACTCGGTGGTGGTGCCCGAGAGCCGTCCGGCTTCAAAATCCTCAAACTGTTTCACCAGTTTCTTATTCTTTGCAAAAGCTTTTTCGAATACAGCGGCATCAAACACAAACCACTCGTAGATATTTGTGGCGATGAGATGTTTCAGTTCCAGATTCTTATGGGTGATGCGTTCCTTGAGATAATACAGCAGCAGCTCATGAAAGGCTTTCGTGTTGATGTTCTCCTTCGAAAGCATCTCAGCCTTATTCGTGGGTTTCTTCGCTTCAATAATCACCCCGACCGTACTTTCCGGCTCCTTGCCGTTATGGATCACCTGATCGCTTCTTTCTTTGATATTTATATAGTGTTTTCCCCGGTAATAGGTATCCTCCAGAAAATCGGAGACCAGTTTTTTATGAAATTCTTCATATTTATTCTCATCTATCCGGTCAATAAGTTGTATCAGGTGACTCTTAAAGCCATCAATGGCACTGCGATTAGGCTTCACCTTAAGCCACGCTTTGTTTATTGACTGCCGTACTCGTTTTGGATCTTTAGACATGTTCCGGTTCTTTAATTTTCGCTCTTACACTAAGAAAAACAGGAGTTAAGTACAATTGAAAATTAAATCCCGTAAGTGAGGCAGGAGGGTGATTTCGTGTGCAAATTACATCAACTATTTAAAAACATGCGCATCAACCAAATGGTTGAACGTTATGTTTTGATGAAAACAACACTATGTTTTTGAAGAAACGTTGGCATGTTTGCTGGGTAGGAGGGTAGCCATTAAAAAAGACGTGCTGAATAGAACAACACGCCTTCTTTTTATTGTGCGGGAAGCCTGTACATGGCGTCCCTCATCCTTCAGGGGATTACATTCAGTTAGGCCTTCTGATACTCCAGGGTAGCCAGCATGGTTTTGAACTTTTTACCTGGCCGGAACAGAATTTTAGCCTTTTTAATATTCGAGGCGCTTACTTCCTCTGCTGTATCACTGGGTTCACTACTAATGCTAACCCTGAAACTGCCAAGTTCACCGATGGTAACAATTTGCCCGTTGGCAAGCAGTTCCGGTACCACATCTACAATCGAGTACAATACGGCACGGATATCAGCGCCGCTTACGGTACTTATCTTTTCAATACGATTCGACAATTCGTCGATACCAGAGGTGCCATTCGTTATCGTAGAAGCATAATACTTTTTAGTTCCTCCGCCCTCAACTCCGGGCTCGCCTCGCTCAATCACATTATATTTTATACTCATAACATTTACAATTTGTGATTAATGGTTATCCATCAGTTAATAATGGGTTAATAAGCAAGACGTATGAGAAATGAACTCCTTACATATTTTTTTCAAAGTACCGTACACCTGTGTTGCAATACAGAGTGTTTATGCAATAAAAAAAGGGAGGCATTTCCATGCTTCCCTTTCAAGTGTGATTGATATAGATAGTATTATGCTATGGCTATGTTAAGCCGGGTGAATCAATCCAGATCAAATCGATCCAGATTCATCACTTTGGTCCAGGCGTTAACAAAATCTGCAATGAATTTCTCTTCGCCATCTTCGCAACCGTAAACTTCGGCAAGCGCACGAAGCTCTGAGTTTGACCCGAAAATCAGGTCAGCCCGGGTTGCTGTCCATTTAAAGTTGTCGGATGCCCGGTCACGACCTTCAAATACATCTTTACGTTCTGAAAGAGCCACCCATTTGGTGCTCATATCCAGCAGGTTTTTGAAAAAGTCGTTAGTAAGGGTGCCCGGCTTGTCAGTGAACACTCCATATTTTGATTTATCAAAATTGGTATCCAGTACACGCATACCACCGATCAACGCGGTCATTTCAGGCGCGGTTAACGTGAGTAGCTGAGCTTTATCTACTAACAATTCTTCCGGAGAAGTCTCATAATCCGGCGCGTAGTAATTTCTGAATGCATCGGCTTCAGGCTCCATCCAGCTAAATGATTCTATATCTGTTTGTTCCTGTGTAGCGTCTGTTCTGCCCGGGGTGAATGGAACCGTTACATCATGGCCGGCATCCTTTGCGGCCTTCTCAATGCCTACAACACCTCCTAAAACGATCAGGTCGGCCATGGAGACTTGTTTATTTCCACTTTGCGCCTCATTGAAAGCCGATTGAATTCCGGCATACACATCAAGTACGTTAGCGAGCTGACTTGGGTTATTTACTTTCCAATCCTTTTGTGGGGCAAGACGAATTCGTCCACCATTTGCACCGCCTCGTTTGTCGGAGCCCCGGAAAGTAGATGCAGATGCCCATGCAGTAGATACCAGTTCGGATACGGATAATCCTGAATCGGAGATCTTAGCTTTTAATTCGTCAACATCGTTCCCGTCAATGAGTTCATACGTAGCTTCCGGGATCGGGTCCTGCCATAACAGTTCTTCTTCAGGAACTTCAGGACCGAGTAGCAGAGCTTTAGGTCCCATATCACGGTGGGTCAATTTATACCATGCACGGGCAAAAGCATCTGCAAACTCATCCGGATTCTCATAAAACCTTCTGGAGATCTTCTCATAATCGGGATCTACCCGTAAAGCCAGATCCGTGGTAAACATCATCGGGGCATTCTTCTTGTCAGGATCGTGAGCGTCGATCACCGTATCGGCACCTTCACCATTCTTAGGCTGCCATTGTACGTCGCCAGCCGGGCTGTGTGTGATCTCCCACTCGTATCCGAATAAGTTTTCGAAGAATCCCATATCCCACTGGATTGGGTTGTTGGTCCAGGCACCTTCTTCACCATCCGTAATGGTATCGGCACCTTTACCGGTACCAAAATCACTGGTCCATCCAAAACCTTGTTCTTCGATGCTGGCGCCTTCAGGTTCTGCTCCTTTATGTTCATGCGGACCAGCACCATGAGATTTACCAAAAGTATGGCCACCCGCGATCAAAGCCACGGTTTCCTCATCATTCATCGCCATTCGCTTGAATGAATTACGGATGTATTTAGCTGCTTTGGCCGGATCCGGATCACCGTTCGGGCCGGCAGGATTCACATAGATAAGTCCCATATGATCGGCAGCGAGCGCTCCTTCCAGATTTCCATCTTCATCATGACGTTCGTCAGCTACCCATACTTTTTCCGGACCCCAGTTCACAGATTGATCTGCTTCCCAGTCATCAGCACGACCACCGGCAAATCCAAATGTTTTGAAGCCCATAGATTCGAGGCCCACATTACCTGCAAGGATGATCAGATCCGCCCAGGATAATTTCTTACCATACTTTTGTTTTACCGGCCATAAAAGACGTCGGGCTTTATCCAGGTTGGCATTATCCGGCCAACTGTTCAACGGGGCAAAACGCTGTTGCCCACCTACGGTTCCTCCGCGACCATCAACCACGCGGTAGGTACCCGCACTGTGCCATGCCATTCTGATCATAAACGGACCGTAGTGCCCGTAATCGGCCGGCCACCAGTCTTGCGAGTCGGTTAACACAGCTTCAATATCTTTTTTTACTGCAGCCAGATCCAGTTTGCTGAATTCATCGGCATAACTGAAATCATCACCAAAGGGATTTGATAAATTCGAATGCTGTCGGAGGATATTTAGGTTGATCGTTTCAGGCCACCAATCTTTATTTTTGGTGCCGGCACCTCCGGCTAATTTGTCCATGCTACCATTATGAAATGGGCATTTACTGATATCTCCCTCAGCATGGGAGTGCCCGTTCTGTTCTTTATTCTCGGCCATCTTATTCCTTCTTGGATTAAAAAATTATTGATTATCACCAGGCTGTATAGAAAAATGAACTGACTATGGATAATTGAAACAGCATGATGGTCTCTTTGAAATTCTAACGGAAAATGACAGTATTAATACGATATATCAAATCAATTGTATTTATATTGTGATAGGTATCATCTATCAAATATGAATATACAACAACTGGAATATATCGTCGCGCTCGATGAGGAAAGGCACTTCAATCGGGCTGCAAAAACCTGCAATGTTTCCCAGCCTACGTTGAGTATGATGGTTCAGAAGCTTGAAGAAGAACTGGGTATCATCATTTTCGACCGGCGAAAGAAGCCAATTGTACCAACTCCCGACGGAGAACGGATCCTTGAATACGCCAGAAGTGTGATCGTGAGTACCAGAGCGATGAAACAGATCCGGCAGGAATCGGAAGAAGAACCCAGCGGAGTGCTGGATGTTGCAGTGATCCCAACCCTCGCACCATACCTGATCCCGCTGTTCGTGAATTCTTTTATCCGGAAATATCCGAAGATAAAACTCAGGATCTCTGAATTAACCACGGAGCGTATCATCGAAAAGTTGAAGCAGTCGAAAATAGATGCCGGTATTTTAGTAACACCGGTTGATGAGGCTTCGATCTTTGAGGATCCGTTATTCTATGAGCCATTCTGGGTGTATACTAATCAAATGTCGGACAAGGAATTTGTGACCTCAGAAGACATCAATACCGATGAATTATGGTTGCTGGAAGAGGGACATTGTTTTCGTACACAGATTTTTAAATTGTGCGATCTTAAACGAAAAACCTCGTCTCAATTCGAATATCAGGCAGGAAGTATAGAAACGTTGAAGAAACTGGTGGATATGCAGGAGGGGATCACCATTTTACCGGAACTGGCAACGCTTCAACTTAATGAGAAAGACCGAAAGAAATTACGACGGTTTCAGCATCCGGAACCGGTGCGTGAAGTGAGCATTTGTACACACCGGAATTTCTCCAAATCCCGTTTAGTGCAATGCTTAAAAGAGGAAATCATAGAAGTGATCCCGGAATGTCTGCTTAAGAACAGAAGCAAGAACCTGATCGCAATAAAATAAGATCAAAGTACGCGTAGCAGATAGATCTCGAAGATCAGACTTTCATTCGGGCCAATATCACTGCCTGCACCGGATGCTCCGTATGCATACACCGAGGGGATATACAAGGTGATTCGGCCACCTTCTTTGAGTAAGGGAAGTCCGATCTGCCAGCCGGTAATTAAGGAGGTAAGACCAAAAGAAACCGGATCCTTACTTTCATCAAAGATGGTTCCATCCAATGTTTTACCGGTGTAAGCGATGGCTATTCTGTCGCAGGCATTGGGGCTGTTTCCGTCTCCCTGACGGGTGATCGTGTATCGGAGTCCGGATGGGTGCTCAGTGGCTTCGATGTTATTCTCAGTTAAATAATCGTCAATGATGGCAATATCGATGGCCAATTGCTCCGAATTGACATTAAGGTTCGGGCCGTCACATTTATTCTTACATCCTGAAGTAAACAGCAAAGAGGAAATCAATAAGAAGGAAAACAGAAGTAATGGCGATCTGGTCATCTGAAAAAATCATGAATTAAAAAAAGCGCTGATCAATCTGACCAGCGCTTCTGAAAATACGAGTTTGTACGAGTAAATTAAACGTCGTTCAATGCTTCGTTCAATGCTTGCAAGCTTTTCTTTGCATCGCCGAAGAACATTTGATTTTTCTCTGCATAGAATAATGGGTTATCAATACCAGCATATCCCACACTCAATGAGCGTTTAAATACAATCGTACGTTTTGCTTCATCCACATTAAGGATAGGCATGCCGTAAATAGGCCCGCCCGGATCTGTTTTGGCCAATGGATTCACAACATCGTTCGCACCAATGATGAGTACAACATCAGTAGAAGCGAATTCCGGATTGATCTCATCCATATCCTTGAGTTGATCGTAAGGAACGTCGGCTTCAGCCAGCAACACATTCATGTGGCCCGGCATACGTCCTGCAACCGGATGGATACCATATTTAACCTGTACACCACGGCTTTCCAGTTTTGCTGCTACTTCTTTTACCACGTGCTGTGCCTGAGCAACAGCAAGGCCGTAACCGGGAACGATCACAACTTTTGAAGCATAAGCGATCTGAATGGCGAGATCCTCAGCAGAAGTTTCCCGAACCGTTTTGTCGCCACCGGCACCTGATCCGCCACCGGCACCATCACCACCAAACGAACCAAAGATCACGTTAGTGAGAGAACGGTTCATGGCTTTACACATAATGTTGGTGAGGATAAGACCTGCAGCACCAACTAATGCACCGGATACGATCAGCAGATTGTTTTGTAGAACAAAACCAGCCATAGAAGCCGCAATACCTGAGTAAGAGTTCAGCAAGGAAATTACTACCGGCATATCGGCACCACCGATCGGAATTACTGAAGTGACACCGATTAACAGTGAAACCCCCATGATGATCCAGAAGATGGTCATGTTAGTCGGGTCGAAAGCAAATATTCCGATCAATACCAGCATGGCGATCATAGACCCGATATTAATGATATTTAAACCGGGGAAGGTGATAGCTCCACCCGAGATAAAACCTTTTAATTTACCGAAGGCAATAAAGCTACCGGTAAAGGTAAGGGCACCAATAAAGATACTGAGACCAATGGTGATAAGACCGGTTGTATCGAAGGAGGTAACATCCGGCGTGCGGGCAAATTCGCCCCAGGCTACCAGTGCAGAAGCCGCACCACCGAAACCGTTAAAAATCGCAACCATTTCGGGCATAGCGGTCATGGCTACTTTCTTAGCAGCCACGGCTCCGACAAGTCCACCGATCACAAGACCGGCAACGATCAGTTCAAATGAAACAATGTGTTTGTCGAATAAAGTAACAACCATCCCGATCAGCATACCGATTGCCGCAAGTTGATTCCCTTTCCGGGCCGTAGCAGGAGAGTTTAGTAATTTGATCCCTCTTATAAAGAAGGCGGTTGCCACCAGATAGAGTAATTGAATAGCATCCGGTAGCCATGCGAGGACAGATTCTGGTAAAAACTGGGTCATTTGTCATCCTCCTTTTTCTTGAACATTTCAAGCATACGGTCGGTAACCATGAAACCGCCAACCACGTTAATGGTTGCGAATATGATGGCGACAAATCCGATCCATTTACCAAATTCCGAGCCGGTGCTTCCGGCTACTATAAGCGCCCCTACAATGGTGATCCCCGAAATGGCATTAGCACCACTCATAAGTGGTGTATGCAATGTAGGCGGTACTTTCGCAATCAGTTCAAAGCCTATGAACGAGGCCAGAACAAATATGAATAATGAAAATATTAAAGCAGACATAGTTTATGATTTATGAACCACCGACCTGATCCAGAATAATTCGCAGAACCCGTCAGTAGCCCGTTAAAATTATCCTTTAAGCATCGGTGAGATGATCTCGCCCTGATGGGTGATGGTTGTATTCAGGATGATCTCATCCTCAAAATCAAAGTTCAGCTCGCCGTCTTTGATCAACAGATTCAGCAGAGCCTGCATATTTTTTGAATACAATACACTGGCGTGATTTGCCAACTGACTTGGTAAATTCACCGGACCAATGATCTTAACTTCGTTCTCGATCACGGTTTCACCGGCTTTGGTCAATTCGCAGTTTCCGCCATTTTCAGCTGCAAGGTCTACAACAACAGAACCGGCCTTCATATCGGCCACCATTTCTTTGGTGATGAGCAGCGGAGCCGGTCGCCCGGGGATCAATGCAGTAGTGATAATGATATCTGCTTTTTTAGCATGATCATGAATCACCTGTTTCTGCTTATCCTGGCTACTTTGCGATAATTCTTTCGCATAACCACCTTTGGTTTCTGTGTCGGTATCGTCGAGCGGTACTTCCACAAACTTGGCACCGAGACTTTCCACCTGTTCTTTAACTACAGGCCGAACGTCGTAAGCTTCTACTACAGCACCGAGTTTTCGGCAAGTTGCGATCGCCTGAAGTCCGGCAACGCCAGCACCCAGGATCAATGCCTTAGATGGTGGGATCGTACCGGCTGCGGTCATCATCATCGGGAAATATTTATCCAGATTGTTGGCAGCGATCAGTGATGCTTTATAACCGGCGATGGAACTCATTGATGAGAGAGCATCCATATTTTGTGCTCTGGAAATACGTGGAATGGCATCCATCCCCAGTGCACTTATTCCGGCATCTTTCAGGAATTCAACCAACTCTTTGTGTTGAAGAGCCCACAGGAAAGAAACCAGGGTAGCTCCTTTTTTCATTTTTTTGAGTTCCGCTTCGGCGGGTGTTTGTACAGCAAGAATCAAATCTGCTTTTTCGAAGAGTTCGTCACGGTTCGTTTTAACCGTTGCCCCCTTTTCCTCATAATGAGAATCAAGAAAATTTGCGCCTAAGCCGGCGTCTTTCTCGATCCAAACCTCTAATTCTTTTTTTATTAACTGAGCGGCGACATCTGGCGACAACGCCACCCGATGCTCATTCTCAGCAGTTTCTTTTGGAACAGCTATAATCAATTTTTACCTCCAACTTTTGTTTACTGCAACATAACGAAATAGAACATTTAGACAAATAATACTGGTAGCGCTTTTTTGTAAAGCCGTGTTTGCCAGTGTTTTATTTCAATAATAATAATGCAAAATCCCGTTCTCGGGAATTGCAGCGGTAAAAGTAGATTTAAAAAGTAAAGAATAGGTGAATTTTTTAAAGTGACTGCTAATATTAGAGATTCGGTTAAACAGCGATTTTTTGTGTTCAATGCATTATTATTGGGTAATAATGAGGGGTAATTATGAATGTACGCACCAATACAATTTTTTTATTAACAGTATCAGCTATCCTGCTAACCGGTATTTCCTGTGAAGATGTTGAACTAACGGGCAATGAATACGAGGGTGAGTATGAAGGAAACTGGGAATTTTATCATGGCAGTGGGGATTACACATATCTCACTATTACGCAGGATGAAGTGACTTTCAGATTTAAAGACGGTTCGGCCGGTTGTTACACCCAGCACAGCTACTCCATCGAGCGAATTGACGGTAATGGTTTCTATGTTTTGAACGATGGAACTTCTGAAGAGAATAAGGTATATGCATTTTCAAGAAGTGAATCGCGTCTGCATGTTCGGGATATTGGCGATCCCGATTCCAAAGTACTTAAATACAGGATGTATACGGAAGGAACCTTTCCGGAAGATACTCCGAGATGTATGAATGAAGAGTTGCTGGGGTATTGGAAACTTACTGATGAGGATCGTATTGAGTATATGACTGTTGAAACAGAAACAGTTACCATCACTGAAGAAGAATCAACCTGTTTTCTGAATACGGAATTAAAAGTATTGACTGCAGACTATAATAAATTCAGGCTCTATCCAATGGCGTCCATCGCGCATTCCTCAACGGATACACTTTCTGTTGTTGCCGGTTTTAGCGGGGATACGCTTCAGGTATCGATCAGCAATCAGGTTGCTACTGAAGAACTAGCTTATGCACCCTTCGAGACTGATCCCCGCACATTCACTCCGGTATGCAGTTTTTAGAGCAGGAGATAGTGCAGGATCGTACCTCCCTTTTAAAGATCGGGAAGACAAAAAAACTAAGCTAACATCAATAATAGTTATAGACAGATTCGACCCATAATATCCATTGGGATTGCTATCTTTGAGCACTTAAAAATTAAAGGGAATTATTATGAAAGATATTGCAGGCAAAACGTTTAAAGTTGTTATTGTAGGAAGCGGTCCTGCCGGTTTAACGGCGGCATTATATGCAGCCAGAGCCGATCTGAGTCCAATAGTATTTGAAGGACCAGAACCAGGCGGACAATTAATGACCACTACCGATGTAGAAAACTTCCCGGGATACCCGAGCGGAGTGATGGGTCCACAGATGATGATGGACTTTAAAGAGCAGGCTACCAAATTTGGCGCTGATGTTCGTTACGGAATGGTAACGGATATCGATTTCAGCGAACGGCCATATAAATTGAAAGTGGATGATTCCACCGATATCAAAGCTCACGCGATCATTATCTCAACCGGTGCATCAGCAATGTGGCTGGGACTGGAAAGCGAAACCCGTTTACGGGGGAAAGGTGTATCTGCCTGTGCTACGTGTGATGGAGCATTTTTTCGTAATCAACATGTAATTATTGTAGGTGGTGGCGATACCGCAATGGAGGAAGCGACTTTCCTGACTAAATTTGCAAGCAAAGTAACAGTGGTACATCGTCGCGACGAACTCCGCGCTTCAAAGACCATGCAGGATCGTGCTTTTAAAAACGAAAAGATCGAATTCATGTGGGACAGCGAAGTTGAAGAAGTTCTCGGCGATAATGTGGTAGAAGGAGTGAAGATCAAAAACAGAAAGACCGGAGAATCTACCGTATTGGAAGATGTTACCGGAGTGTTTGTTGCGATCGGTCACAAACCAAATACCGACTTGTTCAAAGGAGTGCTTGAGATGGATGATGTCGGATACATTCAAACCAAAGGTCAGTCTTCCAAAACCGATCTGCCGGGTGTATTTGCCTGTGGAGACGCCATGGATGCTACCTACCGACAAGCGATCACTGCTGCCGGTTCAGGATGTAAAGCCGCACTTGATGCCGAACACTACCTGGGCGATCTGAGCGAAGAAGTAATTGCCGAGGAGCATTGGCAGTAACTTTTAGTTCATCAAATTATAATGGTAAAAGAGCTGATTCATATAGATCAGCTCTTTTTTTGTTTCTGATATAAAACTGAAATAATCCAAACATAATGAGGATGGACATGAGCTTACCTCCGGTCATTATTGCAAAATCAAAAAGTTCGGAATATTCAGCAGCCGAAGTGAGCTCAAACAGAAGTTGTCCAAATGGCTGGTAGTCTAAAAATAAACTAGATTGGAAATTCCATAGAAGATGAATTACTGCCGGCATCACAATTGAGTTTGTCTTGAGGTAAATGTAAGCCCATACGAACCCCATGCCTCCGGTGAGTAAGAAAACATAGATCATTGGGATTAAACCGGAACCAAACATACCATATGAAAACCAGTGGTATATCCCGAAAACAATAGCGCTAATGATCACAGCCACTTTGTTCCTGGTGAAGCCGGCCAAAAGAGTAAGAATAACTCCTCTAAAAATTAACTCCTCAAACATGATCGATTTGAAGTAGAAGAAGAGAGCACTGAACAGAGAACGTGCATCTGCCCCTTGATTATAGTGCCAATCGATCGAATAAATAATACTTTTTAAAACCAGAGGAATGGCGAATGCTAATAGTGCAATGCATGCACCAATTAATGCATCTGTGGTTCTTAGCTGAAGGTTAGAAAACCAAAATTGGAAAAGATTTTTTTTAAAAATAAACCAAAACAGGAGCCAAGAGACTCCTGTTAAAAACATAATTCCGATCATAAAGAATCAGGTAGAAAAGCGACTATTTCTTTTTCTTACCTACGGTTTTCTCTTCTTTTTCTTCGGGATCATCAGAGTCACTTTTTTCGGCTTTTGGCTCTTCTTCTGACTCGCTTTCTTCATCCTCTTCGGTGATCTCAATGATCTCGGCATCTACCGAATATTCATCTTCTTCGTCCTCATCCAATTCCCGTTCAACTAAGATCTGATAATCGTTGATGAACATGGCAAACATCCCAATAGCTGAAATAACAGGTGCCATGGCACCAATCAACGCAGCTCCGCTTACCCCAAAAGCCAGTTGGGTCTGAAAAACCACCTCTCCCTCTTTATTCTTGATGATAAGACGACGGGCACTTCCTTCTTTAATAAATTCTCTGATCTTAGCGATCACCTCATTAACGCCACCCTGCACTTCTTCAAAAATGCGTTTTGCTTTGTCTTTTGCGTCTTCAGTTTTCATGATATGTGCGATTTATGAAATTTTTTGTAAGGAGTATCCTCCACTCCCGTCTTACACGTAAAGAAAACTAAAAAGATTCAATATTATATGTTAGCCAGAGTTTATTGTGCGTCCACGGTCGGTGTTGATGCCAGAATAATTGATGTCGAGACCCATCACACCAACGGAATGGTAAAATTCTTTTTGGTAGGATTGCCGGACCGGGCAGTTTCAGAATCCCGGGACCGGGTGGAAGCGGCCATTAGGAATACAGGTTCTTATTATCCATTGGGCAGAATTACGGTGAATCTGGCACCAGCCGATCTACCAAAAGAAGGAAACGCCTTTGATCTGCCTATTGCCATTGGTTTATTGAGAATGTCGGGGCAGTTACACACCGAAAAACTGGATGATACCGTGATGCTCGGTGAACTTGCGCTGGATGGGCAAATACGTCCGGTGAAAGGAGTGCTTCCAATTGCAGTGGAAGCCCGCAAAGAAGGTTTTAAATATCTGGTTGTTCCCAAAGAAAACGGATCGGAAGCTGCTGTGGTAGAGGGAATTGAAGTATTTCCTTTCGAACATCTGAATGAAGTAAAAGACTGGCTGGAGAATCGTGGATCTATGGAGCCGCACCACATCGATGTAAAGCAGGTTTTTGATCTTGAGAATAAGGGAAACCTGTTGGATTTCAGTGATGTTCGCGGGCAGGAGAATGTGAAGCGTGCACTGGAAATTGCAGCCGCCGGTAGCCATAATGTTGTGATGGTGGGCCCTCCGGGTTCAGGAAAAACGATGATGGCCCGACGAATTCCCACCATTTTACCACCGTTATCGCTGGATGAAGCACTAGAAACCACGAAGATCCACTCGGTATCAGGGTTGATGAAAGCGGGAGAAGCATTGATCACATCCCGGCCATTCAGAGCTCCTCATCATACAGTTTCGGATGTGGCTCTGGTTGGCGGTGGTGGCATCCCTATGCCGGGTGAGATATCCATGGCGCATAATGGAGTATTATTTCTGGATGAATTACCTGAATTTAAACGAAGTGCACTTGAGGTGATGCGTCAGCCCCTGGAAGATGGTTTTGTTTCGATTTCACGCGCGCGGATGAGTGTTACCTACCCGAGCAGGGTAATGTTGGTTGCCTCCATGAATCCGTCTCCATCGGGAGACTGGTACGATCCGAACGAAGGAAATGGAACATCGAATATGCAGATGCAGCGATATCTGAGTAAGATCAGTGGGCCGCTGCTCGATCGTATCGACCTGCATATCGAGGTAAATAAAGTGAGTTATGAGGAACTGTCTGGTAAAGCCAAAGGGGAATCCTCACACGATATTAGAGAACGTGTGGTAGAAGCCCGAAAAATTCAGACTCAGCGTTTTCTGGGAGTGAAAGGAGTGTACAGTAATGCACAGATGAACACCCGACAGGTCAGGAAGGTTTGTCAATTGGATGAAACCAGTTCTGAGATCCTGAAAAAAGCGATCACCACACTTGGGCTATCTGCCAGAGCTTATGATAGAATCCTGAAGGTTGGACGCACTATTGCCGATCTCGACCATTCTGAAAACATTCAGTCGCACCACATTGCGGAAGCTATTCAGTACCGCAGCCTGGATCGCGAAGGCTGGTTGGGATAATGACTCCGAATTTTTCGTTCTCTTCGCATAGTCATGCGGTGTTTGGTATGATTTTTTCTAAGTACTTAATCAACAGGGAACATGTAATGAACCAATAGGTAAGAATTTTAGATAAATCAACGAGCATTATGGGTGAGCGATCTGCATATTGGAAAAGTAACCTGGTGTTTTCACTCCCGGTACTTATTATTCTGCTTTATTTGATCATATTCTTTTAAAGTTAGGGAATAGGTATTTCTAAGAGTATTTCGGGCCCGTCTTTACCAGATAGGGATTTATTTTTGATGTGCGCCATTCTCTGTTGATTTCCCTTTATTAAATGGATATGCTTGGCTCCACTAACGAATAAGATCACAGTGCCCGCATACGCCGATATTGCATTTCCAACCGCTGTTCGACAGCTTTTTACGTATCAGGTTCCGGAAAAATATTCCGATAAAATTGAACCGGGAATACGGGTATGGGTTCCATTGAGAAATCATTTTGCTATAGGGATGGTGGTCGGGATTCACAACCGGAAACCTGATTTTAAAACCCGGCCAATCAGGGATGTATTGGATCAGAAGCCCGTTCTGAATGAAAATCAGTTGGCACTGACTGATTGGATCCATCAATTTTACTTTTGCAGCTGGGGAGAAGTGATTCAGGCTGCCCAACCTGCGGGTATGAATTTCATTTCGGAAAAATATGTGCGGATCAATGAGGAGACCGTACGGGAATCGCTTGATCCGGATCAGGTAGAGGTGCTTGATGCAATTAAAGAATATGAGACTCTGACCCTGAATGAAGCAAAAAAACGCTGGAATGGAACCCGCCTGAATAAAGTATTTAAAGGGTTACTGAAACAAGGGGTGCTGGAAATTTGGGAGCTCCCGGAGCAACAGGTGGAAATCAAAAAAGAGCGCCAATGGAAATGGGCAGAGAGTATAACTTCGGATGCAGTTCAACAATTTCTGGATAATGAAAACGGGACGCTCAATAAATGGCAGTCGGCCCTTGCTGCCTTGAAAGAAGCAGGCCTTCCTAAGCGGGAATCTGAACTTTCAGATCTGGATATCTTCAATTCCTATACAAAAAAGAAGCTGCAGGATGCCGGCTGGATCACGTATGATGAAGTGGAAGTGAGAGTTACCATCCCCGGGTTGCAGTACGATCCGGAAAGCATAAAGATCCTGAATGAAGCTCAAAAAGAAGTGTTCGCTCCTATCAAAGAAAGTATAGAACAAGAAGAATTCGCAAACTACTTGTTATATGGGATTACCGGGAGCGGTAAAACGGAAGTTTACATCCATGCGCTGAAGAAAGTAAGGGAAATGGGGAAAGGAGGCATTGTTCTGGTGCCGGAGATCGCATTGACTCCTCAAACGGTAGCGCGATTTTACAGGATCTTTGGAGAAGAAGTAGCTGTTCTACACAGTCGGATGACCAGCAGAGAACGGTTACAGGCGTGGAATGAACTAAAAGAGGGGAAGAAGAAGATCGCGATCGGGCCCAGATCAGCGGTATTCGCGCCTGTAAAAGATCCCGGCCTCATCATTCTTGATGAGGAGCACGATCATTCGTACAAGCAAGTTGACCCGGCGCCGAGATATCACGCGCGGGAAGTGGCGATCATGCGGGCCAACCTGGAGAAAGCGGTGGTGATCATGGGGTCGGCCACACCCAGCATGCAGGCGTTGAATATGGCGGCAAAAGGAAAATGTGTTTTGTTGAAATTGAATAAACGTCACGCCGAAGCCCGGCTTCCGGAGGTGGAGATCCTCGATCTGAAACAATACGAGCACGCTATGCGGGGAGAATTATCCGTGCCACTTTTTGGTGCGATTGAAGATGCTCTTAAAAACAAAGAACAGGTCATTTTACTATATAATCGCAGAGGATTTGCCAGTTATCTGCAGTGTGGAGCCTGCGGACATATTCCACAAAGTCCGGAGTGTTCGGTTACATTAACCTATCATAAGCGGAAGAACTTACTGATGTGCCATTACTCCGGGTATTCTCGTCGTGCCGATACCCATTGCGAGATCTGCGGATCCCCGAACATGATCGAAAAAGGTTCGGGTACCCAAAAAGTGGAAGAACAGTTGGAAGAACTGTTTCCAAAGGCGAAAGTCATTCGTTTTGACCGCGATTCCACTACACGAAAAGGGGCACATCAACGCATTCTGAATACTTTTGGTGAAGGGGGTGCGGATATTATGATAGGTACGCAACTGGTAGCAAAAGGACTCGATTTCCCGAATGTTACGGTTGTGGGGGTGATCGATGCAGACACCGAACAGGCTTTTCCTTCGTTTCAATCTACAGAACGAACCTATCAATTATTAAGTCAGGTTTCGGGACGATCGGGGAGAGGCTCCAAACCCGGGAAAGTATTTATCCAAACGCGACAGCCTGAGAATGCGGCGATTCAATTTGCCAAAGAGCATGATCATGAAGGTTTTTCGAAACAGGAAATGGGATTCAGGAAACCACTGAATTACCCACCTTATTCAAGATTGATCAAGTTTGTGTTGAAGGGAAAAGAGGAAATGCAGGTGAGTGCATCGGCACATCTGCTAAGAAAATGTATTCATCGGGTAGTTCCCGATCTCGATGTCCTTGGACCTTCTGCGGCAGCTATCAGCTGGATGAATCGTAATTACTTTTGGGAAGTGACCCTAAAGATCGATCCTGAGAGGGGCGGTAAATACATTGAGGCCGTGCTGAATAAAGTGATGGAATTGTATGATATGGAGTCGAAGAAAATTAAAGGAAGCATCCGCGTAAATATTAATGTGGATGCAATTCGCTAAAAATTTGCAATATAAAGCGGAAAGTAAGTATTTCCGTGAAACTCAATTATCCAGATTCGGTTATGGGTGAACAAAAAGTAAAACTTGCAGAGACGAACGAACAGGTTCAGGCCTTCATGAAGAATGTGATGAAGGATATGCGTGCATTGCAGAAAATGCTCGACGAAGACTGGTTCGAAAAAGACATTACCCGGATCGGTGCGGAACAGGAGATCTGTCTGATCGATCATAATGCCAAACCCATGTTTAAAGCCATGGAAGTGCTGGAATCGTTGGGAGAGGGTAATTTTACCACAGAATTTGCCAAATTCAATCTGGAGATCAATCTGAATCCCCCGCTTGAATTCACTGGGTCTAGTCTGTCTATCATGGAGCATAACCTACAGAAAGAGGTTTCCTATCTCCGGCACATCGTTCAGGAACATAAGGGAGATATTCTTCTTTCTGGGATACTCCCTACCGTTCGAAAAGCAGATGTAAGTGTAGAGAATCTGACTCCAATCCCCCGTTATTATGCGCTTTGTGATGCCATTGAGAACCTTCGTGGCAAAGAATACGAGTTACGAATTCAGGGGATGGATGAGCTACTCATGAAATTTGACACTCCCATGCTTGAAGGGGTGAATACGGGATTTCAGGTGCATTTGCAGGTACGTCCCGATGAATTTGTCTCAAAATATAACATTGCACAGGCGATCACAGCGCCGGTACTGGCCAGCGCAGTTAATTCTCCGATCTTTCTTGGTAAGCGATTATGGTCTGAGACGAGGATCGCTTTATTTCACCAATCAGTAGACACCCGTGGAGTCGGTGATCATCTCCGGGATAATCCGCCGAGAGTCACATTCGGAACCGGGTGGTTAAAAGATTCCATTCTGGATATTTATAAAGAGGATATTTCAAGGTATAGGGTGCTTTTGAGTGCAGATACCGAAGAGGATGTGGAAGAATTATTGAAAAACGGAGTGCCACCTAAATTAATGGCTCTCAATGTTCATAACGGAACGGTTTATCGATGGAATCGCCCTTGTTACGGAATTTCGAATGGTAAACCCCATCTTCGTATAGAGAACAGGGTATTACCTTCAGGACCAACGGTGATCGATGAGATGGCGAATACCGCTTTCTGGCTCGGATTATTGAATGGATTTGAAGATGCCTATCCCGATATAACCAAAGTGCTGGATTTTGACGATGCCAAAATGAATTTCTTTGCGGCGTCAAAAATGGGCCTCGATACAAAATTTGAGTGGACAAAAGGCAAAAAGGTGACAGCTGTAAAGCTTATCAAGGAAGAATTATTGCCGATCGCCCGCTCCGGGCTGGAAAAAGCCAATATCGATGTTTCTGATATTGATACATATTTAGGTGTATTGGAAGATCGGGTTGACAGTGCTCAAACCGGCGCATATTGGGCGGTGAAATCGTACGGGAATCTTATCAAAGAGCACAACCGGGAACAAACGCTTACTGCGATCACAGCCGCAATGGTAAAGAACCAGAAGAAAGGAGAACCGGTACATAAATGGGGATTAGCAAGAATAGACGATGTAGACAACTGGAAACCCTCGAGTTTACTGGTTGAGGAATTTATGACCACGGATCTCTTTACCGCCCGGAAGGATGATCCGGTCGAATTTGTGGCTAATTTGATGGACTGGAGAAGTATTCGGTATATCCCGATCGAGGACGATAAGCGCCATTTGCTGGGGTTGGTTTCGATGCGGATGGTACTGCGGGAATATTCGAAAGCAGTGAACGAAGATGCTGAAATGATCCAGCACTCTATTGATGAGTTTATGATCAAGAATCCTATCACCATTCACCCGGAGGCTTCCATCATGGAAGCGATGACCATTATGCAGGAACAAAAAATTGGTTGTTTGCCGGTAGTGAAGAATAGCCGATTAGTTGGTATCATTACAGAAGATAATTTTATGAATATCACACGGCGATTGTTGACCGCATTAGCCCGGGAAAAGAACGAAAAGGAGTAGATGCAACTCACCCAGACCGATCAGGAAGTACACACAGAAAGAATTGAACAGCATATTATTGGTGATATAAAAGGCGGAAAGCCAGGACCGATCATGATTGCTGTTGCCGGTATGCATGGCAACGAAGCAACCGGTGTGGATGCCATTCTCAGAGTGATAGAGATGCTGGAGCCTATCAGGCACGAAATGCACGGCAGGTTTGTGGGTTTGAAAGGGAATCTTTCTGCTTTGAGGCAGAATATGCGTTTTGTGGAAGAGGATATGAATCGTTTATGGGTTACTTCTATTCTGGATAAGATCCGCAGAACACCGTATGAGGCGTTAAGCACCATCGACCGGAGGGAAGTGAAAGAGTTGCTCACGATCCTGGACCCTATAGTTTACGGAAAAGAAGAAGTGATCTATATTGATCTGCATACTTTTTCGGGTAAAGGGGGGATGTTCAGCATTACCCCGCATGAGGAACGTCACGTAGAATTGCTCAGTCAGTTAAAAGTGCCTCTGATCTTTGGGATTCAACACACACTGATCGGGACCTCAATGGAATACGTGGAAGATGCGGGACATGTGGGATTTGCTTTCGAAACCGGTACCCACGGTACAAAAGATGCGGAAGAGAATGCCTATGCCGGGTTATTGATCCTGCTGGTGAGTTCCGGCTTGGTCTCTGCCAATAAATTGCCGGAATTCGGGCACTATTATGCTTATCTGATGGAGAAAGTACAGGGGCTTCCTCATAAAGTAGATTTCCACTATAAACATATTATTGAAGAAGGAGATCAGTTTATCATGAATCCGGGTTTCAGTAACTTTGATCGTGTTAAAAAAGGTGACTGGCTGGCGAATGACCGGCATGGTAAGATCCTGGCGCAATCGGATGGATATTTACTGATGCCACTGTATCAACAGCAGGGAAATGATGGATTTTTTATAGTGAGGGATTGTGAGTAAACCCGATTTGAATGATTATGTTTTTATTGACGGTACCCGGTTATCGTCGGTGATCGAAGCGTTGATCTTTGCGAGCAATGAGCCGATATCCGGTTCAAAGATCCGCCAGATCATCACAGAAAATGATGAGCAGATAGAAATTGATGAAGAAACCGTGGATCTGTTCGTGGATAAACTGAATCAGCGTTATGAGGAAAATGGATTGAGTTTTGGCATTGAGCTGATCGGTGGAGGATATACTTTCGTCACTCAAAAGAAATTTCATTACTGGCTGAGTATTTTTCAGCATGAGAATGCCTACCGTAAGTTGTCGCAATCGGCTATTGAAACACTAGCTATTGTTGCTTACCGCCAACCCATCACCAAGCCTGAAGTCGATCAGATCCGGGGGGTGGATTCAGGATACATCATCCGCCAGCTCATGGAAAAAGCACTGATCGAAGTGGCCGGCCGGGCTGATAGTCCGGGTAAACCATTATTGTATAAGACCACCCGTCACTTTTTACGCCATTTCGGATTAAATACGGTTGAAGATCTTCCAAAACCAAGAGAGATCGAAGAGATACTAAAAGATGATGACATGGCGGAACACCGGCAGTTGCTATTGGAACGGCAACTGATGATGGAAACCGACGAGGAAGAAGCGAATATCCCCGACATCTTTAAAGATGTGGAGATCGAAGCAGAGGAAGAAGAGTTGGAAGAAATAAAACAACGGGTGGAATCTGAGGAAGATCCGGATGGGGACAACGAAGATTCTGAGATCCCTGTTGATGAAGAAGACGAAGCAGATTTACCTGAGGCTGAGCAGGATGAAGAGGAATAGAACGCTGAAGTTCTGATCTATCCACTCCCCTTTAAATCTGTTCCCATTAAATTACATGAAAGAATATATTCCGAATGAATAAAAAATCAGGCTCAAACAACCGGAAACCAAACAGATCGAATGCATCTTCATCGGGAAGATCGTCAAAGAATTATAAAAAGAAGCCTCATAAGAATTCTGTAGATCAGAATTACAGCCAGACTGAAGAGATCCGTCTAAATAAATTCATTGCTCACGCCGGGCTTTGTTCCCGAAGAGAAGCCGATACCTTTATCGCAGACGGAAAAGTGGAAGTGAATGGGAAAGTGATCACGGAAATGGGCTTTAAAGTCCGCCGGAAAGATATAGTGAAAGTAGACGGGCAAACCATCAAACTGGAACCCTTTGTGTATCTGTTGCTAAATAAACCACGTAATACCATCACTACAACCGATGATGAGCGAGGCCGTAACACCGTACTCGACGAAATTGAAAATGCAACCGGCTACCGGGTATATCCTGTAGGGAGACTGGACCGGAACACGACCGGATTACTAATTCTAACGAACGATGGCGATCTGGCTCACCGACTCATGCATCCAAGCTATAAGGTGAAAAAAACGTACGAAGTAGAAACTAAACGTACATTAACGCAGGATGAATTACTAGCTTTCGAAAAAGGGGTGGAACTTGAAGACGGCGTTGCTGTAGGGTATAATGTATTACCTTTTGCAGATGTGAAAAATACTTTCCTTATTACAGTATTTGAAGGGAGGAACCGGTTGATCCGCCGGATGGTGGAATTTCATGGTACGGAAGTGACAAAATTGAAACGTACCGAATATGCCGGACTTAATCTGAAAGGAGTTGCCATGGGACGTTGGCGGTTTCTGAGACAAAAAGAAATTAATGATCTGAGAAAACTGGTAAAGTTAGACACACTGGATTTCAAAAAAGCATAGCATGGAATTTGAAAATATATCGATCAGTAGCGGAAAGACTAACTCAACAGACGGCAACCCGATAACATGGGACCTCTATTCACCCATAAGTGGGACCAATCGTGAATTTCCTGTAATTCTGTTTATTCACGGATTTAAAGGATTTAAGGATTTTGCAGCTTTCCCTGATGCCTGTGAGGATCTGGCCCGCAGCGGGTTTGGAGTGGTGGCGATGAACCTCTCACGCAATGGGATCGGAGATAATAAGACGGAATTCACCCGACTCGATCTGTTTGAGAAGCAGACATTCACGCAGGATCTGGCCGATATAGAAACCATCATAAAAGCATTACAAACCGGAGAGATCAATGACAATCATTCACATTTGAATACCGATGTGATCGGGATCATCGGTCATTCCCGCGGTGGGCATCTGGCGGTTGCTGCTGCAGCCGAATTCGAAGCAATTCAGAGTCTGGTTACATGGTCGGCGGTTGCGAATTATCTGGAATTCTGGTCGGATGATATGAAGAAGGATTGGGAGACCAAAGGTTTTACTGAAGTGATAAACGGGCGGACGAAGCAGGTGATGAAGCTTGATAAGGTAGTATATGATGATGCCGTTGAGCATGCCGAGCGGGTGATAGCTCTGAATCGTGTGAAGGAACTACGGGTACCTGCTTTATTCATCCATGCCAGAGATGATGAAAGTGTACCGTATACCAATTCAGAAGAATTACACATCCATTGTGCGGCAAAAGAAAAGGAATTGCGGTTTGTAGCCAATACCGGACACACCTTCGGAACAGCCCATCCATTCGAAGAACCGGAATTTCCTAAACCCTTTCAGGAATTACTGGACTGGACCATTGGCTGGTTCCGTGAGTATCTGAGGTGAATGATTACTCATACTTATTTCGGGGATATTCAATCCGAATAAGAACTAAAAATAAGGGTTTGCTAGCTACCTGATTATTCTTTTATTTCTGGCATTAAATAAACCAGAGAAATCAGAATTTATAATAGGGGTATATATGCTGGGTAGAACCGATCACCATATTGATGTTAAAGTTAGAAATGAACTGGATGTTGATATACACAATGTTTGCATAAAATTTTGGTCATCTGAAAAGACTACGGTTCTGTGTAAAAATATTGGCACAATTAAAGCAAAAAGCACTTCCGGAGCTCATAAACGCAACTACAGAACAGGGGTAGGTTCCGAATTATTTGATTACTGGTTTATTCTGTTCCATACTGATGACGGAGTATTTTCGGTTACAAAAGATAACTGGAGTTGTGTGATCGATCATTCTGTTGACAATACAAAGACCGCATATTTTTCTGTTAACAGTGATTCGATGGAAGCGTATGTCTATTTGCCGGATGAAGACAAGCATAAAGATCATGCCGGGCATAGTTATCCCTGCCATAACGATATAGCTGTAGGTTGGATTGAGTTAGATTCTACACTCTCATTCGGTTCGTATACATTAAGTCCCGGTATCCATCATACCTATGTTACCGGCTATTTTAATGATGCCCCGGATGTTGAATATAAATTTCCATGTTGGGGAGGTACCAATGGGGATGGAAAAGCATTTGATGATAAATCTCATAAAGCGAGTCTTCGGCAAGCTATCCGGGTTTGTTGTACCGCTCCGGTTAATAAAAAACTACCGAGCGGACGAACGTTTGGTGATCATACCCATCCAACCGATCAGGAATGTGGCCTTACGTATGCTCTGAGTGGAGTATGTCATCAAATGGCGAATCGGGTAATGTCATTTAGGTCAACCATAACTCCGGCACAGATCCCCGATACCATTGGTTCTTACTTATTGTATGGTACCTGGGGGTTTGGACCTAAATTCACGGAGAATTTTTTTCATCTGTATTTGAATTCCCTTGGTTACCAGTATTTATCAAAGCCTTCATGTGTAGATATAAACGAAGCGGTATTTTGTAAACCGGAACAGCAAAAGGAACATGGTCTTGAATATGCTGTTTGGAGAGAATATGATATTTATCCTGAGGATATAACAGCAGAACAACACATCTTCGCCCGGGAGATCTTTGCCCCGATCCATGACCGAATTAAGGAGATCTTTGAACTTGCTAAAACAGAATCTTTATCTGCAGAGAATGTATATGCAGAAATTGAGGAAAAGGTTAAAAAAGCGGCAAAAGAGTGTGCTGAAAAATATGGGAATGAACATGAACTATGGGCAACCCTGCCGGATGTAGCTACTAGTGGAATCGAATTAGAAGCACTGAGAAGTAGTTTGAATGCTCAAAAAGTTATTTAACAAGTGATCGAACTGAAGAATACAGTGACGGAACCGATGATTTGATTGTGTGTAGATCGTACCCGAATGATGTTTGAAAGTATGGTCATGATATTCAGAAACATTAAATTCGCAACTATTCTTAAATAAATCCCGTCCTATGATCATCAATTTTATACTTTACGGGCACCATGGCATCGAATAAAGAAAAATATCAATCCGGGATTAAGAACGAACTCAATAACACCGATCCTGAAGTTGGGGAAGAAGATTTTAACCCGACCGGTGATCAGGCATTTGATCCGGCCTTTCAGGATTCTCACCGGCAAAGTGGATCGCGTTCCGGGGTATCCAAACGAAACCGTACCCTGTTAACCGTAGCAATCGTTTTTCTTTTGATCTGGATCTTTCAGGGAAACCCATTTTCTATGATGATCAATGCAGCAAATTCTGTAGCCGGGCTTTTCGGTAATGAAAACAGTACGGAACAAGTGGTGGTGGGCGAATCAAATGCTTCCGGGTTCGCTATCCTTGATTATACCGAAGCGATAAACAAACTGGATTTCAGATCCCAACCATCCACTAACGAGATCACGGCGCTATATCAGAATAATGTGCCTTTAGAGTACGTGCAGCAATTAGATGATCTCGGGATTCTGTCAGATATGGATTATCAGGGCGTGATCGCATTATACGTGAACTCCATTTCCATCGAATATCTGGAAGGACTGGATGATCTGGGATATTTGGATGAACTGGAATATTCGGAAGTGATCGGTCTGTATGCCAACAACGTTCCGGTTAGTTTCCTGCAAACCCTGGACCGGATAAATTACCTGGATGAAGTGGATTACTCCGGGATCATCGGGATGTATGCAAATGGTATTACCGATGAGTTCATAACGGGACTGAATCGCATCGGTTATCTTGATGAACTCGATTATACTTCCATTATCGGATTGTATGCCAATGGTGTTACGCTGTCCTTTTTGCAGACTTTAAGTCAGGTAGACTATCTGGATGAGCTAGACTATGCTCAGGTGATTGGCTTGTATGTGAACGGGGTGACGGAAGAATTCATCAAAGAACTGAACCGAAGGGATATGCTGGATGATATGAATTTTACCGAGGTGATACAGATGTATCAAAATAACTGATCCCGGAAACTGCAAAAGTACCCTTTTCACTTCTTGATTATATACCCGACATTCTGATTCAATTAATCAGATCTGAAGTATGAAAAAACTAGTTTTGATCCTGATTCTGCTTCCGGTTTTTCAATCTTCGGGAGTAGCACAGGATGTTTCCATTCGGGAGATCATCGAATCAATGACGCCGGAGCAGAAATTCTGGCAATTATATATGATTCCGGGAAGTATCGATCAAAAAGAACATGATTATACGGATGGAATTTTCGGTTTGCAGATTCAGCCGCCTCTAACTGCTTATGAAGATGCGGTTCAAACCAACAGGACCCAACGATTCTTTCTAACTGAAAGTAAGCATGGTATTCCCATTATCCCTTTTGAAGAAGCCCTTCATGGTGTGAAACGGCCGGGTGCCACGGTTTTCCCTCAGGCCATAGCGCTTGCAGCCAGCTGGGATGTGGATCTGATGCAACGTGTATCTTTGGCAGCCGCAAGAGAGGCAAAAAGCAGAGGTATCCGTCAGGTCTTATCTCCGGTAATAAATATTGCAAGCGATGTACGCTGGGGAAGAACGGAAGAAACTTTTGGAGAGGATCCTTTTCTCACGTCGATCATGGCGGAAGCGTTCATTCAAACATTTGAGCAACAGGGCGTAATCACAACTCCCAAACACTTTGTGGCAAATGTAAGTGATGGAGGTCGCGACAGCTGGCCGGTAACGTTAGATAAACGAACTCTGATGGAAGTTCACTTCCCTCCTTTTAAAGCGAGTTTTGATGCTGGTGCCCGCTCTGTAATGACCGCCTATAATTCAGTGGATGGCGTTCCGGCCACTCAGAATAAATGGCTGTTAACCAATATATTGAAGGAAGAATGGGGATTTTCAGGATTTGTTATTTCTGACGCAGCCGCTACCGGAGGCTCAACTGTTTTGCACCTAACCGAGCCAAACACACCTACAGCAGGAGCAAATGCCTACAAAGCCGGTTTGGATGTGGTGTTTCAATCCTCCTGGCCACAACATGTTCCCTATATGAAAAGCATTACGAACAATATGGTTCCGGAACCTGTGGTGGATGCAGCAGTATTTCGGGTGTTGCAAACTAAACAGGAACTAGGACTCTTTGAAAATCCCTACGTAGATCCGGATAGCGCCGCATACTGGAATGGTCATGCCGATCATATTGCTTTGGCCCGGGAAAGCGCGGCGGCATCGATGGTGTTGCTGAAAAATGAAAACGGTTTGTTGCCTGTCAGTTCACAGCCGGGTAACGTTTTATTGATCGGTGATGATGCCATTGAAGCCCGGTTCGGGGGATATAGTGGAACGGGGGTGGCCCCGGTATCAATGCTGGATGGACTTCGGTCACTTTTCGGGGAAAGTCTGACTTTTATTCCGGGGATAAAGCGGGAAGTTGCAGATTATGAAGTGGTTGGAGATTCCCTGCTGGATCTTGAGGCTTCCTTTTTTTCAAATATCGATCTGGCCGGGGAACCTGAGCATGTAGCCAAAGCCGGTAACATTGATAACCGATGGACTTTTAACCGGCCGGCTCCGGGCATTTCAAACGAATGGTATTCCATACGATGGGAAGGAATGTTGCGAACGGGGGATGATCCGATCACTCAGCTGGGGATTGAAGGTGATGACGGCTGGAGATTATTCGTGGATGGAAAGCTGCTGATCGATAACTGGAAGAAGGCTTCCTACAGAGTTTTGATGGAGGATGTACTTCTGAAACCTAATTCTAGTCATACCATAACGGTTGAGTTTTTTGAAACCACCGGAGATGCCCGCATCCGTTTGATCCGGGGCGAAGATCGTAGTAGTGAGCAAAAGCAGATCATCCAAAAAGCTGTAGAGCAGGCCAAAAAGAGCGATCTTGTGGTGATTGCCGCTGGAATTGAAGAAGGAGAATTCAGAGATCGGGCATTTTTGGGTTTGCCCGGTTATCAGGAATTGTTGATCGAGAAAATCAGTGAAACCGGGACTCGGGTTGTAGTAGTATTAGTGGGTGGAAGCGCCATCACTATGCCGTGGCTGGATAAAGTGGAGGCAGTGATTATGGTCTGGTACCCCGGCGAACAGGGAGGTCATGCCCTGGCTGATATTCTAAGTGGAAAAGTGAATCCTTCCGGAAGATTGCCTATCACGTTTCCGATCTCGGAAGGACAGGTGCCTCTGGTCTATAATCATCGTCCGACAGGTCGGGGAAACGACTACCTGGACCTGACCGGGAAGCCATTATTTCCATTTGGGTTTGGACTCAGCTATACCCAATTCGAATATACGGATATGACATTGAACGCAGATACGATAGGAGTTGGTGATGAGCTGACCATCACTTTAACGGTGAAAAATACAGGTAATGAAGCAGGTCATGAGGTAGTACAGTTATATGTGCATGATGAACTGGCAACGGTAGTGCGACCGGTGATAGAGCTAAAAGGATTTAAACGGGTATTTTTAAACCCGGGAGAAGAGAAAGAGGTGATGTTTAAGCTGGGAACCGATGCTCTGAGTCTGATAAATCGCGAACTGGAAAAGGTAACAGAACCGGGGGCATTTAGTATCTATGCAGGAGCTTCTTCAAAAGATATACGATTGAAAGACCGCATTTTTGTGAAATAGGGCGAACCGGGAAATACAGAAATTTTGGGCTAAAGGTCTGTTCATTGATCAGTTCAGACCTTTTAATAATTTTACACCCCTTCAGCTTGCTATACAGTTCATGTTATCAGACTTTACCATCCCAAAACATGTAAATAAAACTATTGATAATGAACTACGGAAGTATCGGAAAAAGGGGTTTAATGGTAATGCTGCTGGGCAGTTTACTAATTGCTCCGGGGTGTAAAACCAGTAAAACGGCAACCGCTCCAAAATCTTCGGCAATGTCGAAATCCCCGTCTAAAAAAGGGGATATGAAAAAATACAGTGAGGTGATCACTAAAGATGCAGTTACAGACGAAGGTCTGTTTGATGTGCATAAGGTGGATGATACCTATTTTTACGAGATTCCGGACGAGGTTCTCGGCAAAGAGATGTTATTGGTATCCAGAATCTCAAAAACCGCCGATAATATTGGATATGGCGGTGAAAAACTAAATACACAGATCGTGCGATGGGAGAAGAAGGATAAAAAGATCCTGCTCCGCCATGTGTCGTACGAAAATGTGGCAACCGAAGATAAACCGATCTTCGAGGCTGTTAAGAACTCAAACTTTGAGCCAATTATCGCAGCGTTTGATATTGAGGCGCTAAGTGAAGACAGTACCGGCTCGGTGATCGAGATCAATGATCTGTTTACTTCCGATATCCCATCAATGGGGTTACAAAGTAGCCGTCGTAAAAGCTATCAGGTTCGGCGTATTGATGGTGGTCGTACGTTTATCAATCATATAAACAGCTACCCGGAAAATATCGAAGCACGTAATCTTATCACCTACGAAGCTTCTAATCCACCGTCGAATTCTTCTACCGGAACCATTTCGCTGGAGATCAACCACAGTATGGTGATGCTTCCTGAAGAAGTGATGAGACCGAGAAGCTATGATGCCCGCGTGAGCTACTTCAGTGTGTCAAAAACTGAATATGATGAAAAGATTCATAAAGCGAATCCGATTCAGCACATTACCCGCTGGAAACTGGTTCCGAAAGATAAAGAAGCATACCTGCGTGGCGAATTGGTAGAGCCGGTTGAGCAGATCGTGTATTACATCGATCCGGCCACTCCTGAAATGTGGGTGCCGTATCTGATCAAAGGTATTAACGACTGGAATGCCGCTTTTGAGGCTGCCGGTTTCAAAAATGCGATCGTAGGAAAACGCGCTCCGACCCCTGAAGAAGATCCGGAGTTCAGCCCGGAAGATGTTCGTTATTCAGTGATCCGATATTTCGCATCACCGGTACAAAATGCATATGGACCTCATGTACACGATCCACGGTCCGGTCAGATCCTGGAAAGTGATATCGGATGGTATCACAACGTGATGAATTTGCTGCGAAACTGGTATTTCGTACAAACAGCCGCAGCGAATCCAAAAGCCCGGAAAGTACAGTTTGATGATGAAGTAATGGGCGAACTGATCCGCTTTGTGTCTTCTCATGAAGTGGGCCATACCCTTGGTTTCCCGCATAACTACGGCTCAAGTTATGCGTATGATGTGGAATGGTTACGTGATCCTGAATTTACTTCAACACACGGAACGGCTCCTTCTATCATGGATTATGCCCGATTCAATTACATCGCACAGCCCGGTGACGGAGTGACGGATTTCCATCCGGCTATCGGCGAGTACGACAAATGGGCTGCTAAGTGGGGATATACCTGGTTCCCTGAAGATATGAGTGAGGAAGAAATTGCGGCAGAACTGAATAGCTGGGTAGTCGAACGAGCGGATGATCCGTTGTACTTCTTCGGACGTCAGACCGCGAATAAGATCGATCCACGGTCACAGAACGAAGATCTCGGTAACAACGCTATGAAAGCCAGTGAGTATGGATTGGCTAACCTGCAGGTGATCACTGAAAATCTGATCGACTGGATCGCAGAAGATGGCGAGAACTTCGATGATCTCGAAGAGCTTTACTATCAGGTGATCGTGCAATGGGGCCGGTATATGGGCCATGTTACCCGAAATGTGGGAGGTGTGTACGAGAATTACAAAACCTTCGATCAGGAAGGCCCTGTTTACTCTCCGGTGGAAGAGGCAACTCAGCGTGATGCCATGAACTTCTTAAACCGTCATGCATTCTCTTCGCCAAGCTGGGCATTCAATGAAGATATTCTGAGCCGGGTTAATCAGGCCAACGCCATTGATTACTTCCGAGGCATGCAGAAAAGTGTACTGGCAACCGTTCTGGATCCGCAGCGAATTGCACGCCTGATCGAGTATGAACGACGTACAGATGGCGACGTTTACACAGCCTTCGAAATGATGGATGATGTTCGTAATGGAATTTTCAGCGAACTTCGTGCAAATGAAAATATCGATGTGCACCGGAGAAACCTGCAGCGTGCCTACCTCGAACTGATGGAAAGTCTGATGAAGAATGAACTTCCAAATATTCCATCCAGCTTCCGCGAATTCTACGGTTGGACTCAGGTCGACGTTAGTGAATCAGACATCCGTCCGATCATGCGTAACGAACTGGAGATCCTGCGTAGAGATATGAACCGCAGGATCAATGCCGGAAATATAAACCGAGTAACCCGTGTTCATTTACTGGATGCCATCGAACGCATCGATGAGATTCTTGATGCCGACGATTAATTAGCTTTTTCGAATTTCTATTGGATGGCACGCTCTACCAGAGGGTGCCATCTTTATTTATAACAACAAACAAAAGAGATATGGATGCAATAAAGAAGGGATTGATGCTGATTCTCGGCCTGTTAATGTTACCGGCATTAGTTCAGGCACAGCAACTGGATATGGAGTTGCTAAAGGGAATCAAACCAAGAAATATCGGCCCGGCAGGTATGAGTGGCCGGATCACAGCTATTGATGTAGTAACAAACGATCCTCAAGTGATCTATGTGGGAGCTGCTTCGGGCGGACTTTGGAAATCTGAAAGTGGTGGAGTTAGCTGGGAACCGATCTTCGATAATTACGGTGCGGCATCAATTGGTGCGATCGATATCTACCAGAAGAATCCAAGCATAGTTTGGGTAGGTACCGGAGAAGGAAATCCAAGAAACAGCCAAACCAGTGGCAGAGGGGTATATAAAAGTATTGACGGCGGTCGCACCTTCGAACTGATGGGACTGGAAGGAACCCGGAATATTCATCGGGTTATTATTGATCCAACCAATCCCGATGTGGTATATGTAGGAGCACAAGGATCTGCCTGGGGCGAAAGTGAAGATCGGGGAGTGTTTAAGACCACCGATGGCGGAAAGACCTGGAAAAAGATCCTCTATGTAGATACGAAAACCGGCGTAGGGGAAATGGTGATGGACCCTGCCAACCCGAATAAATTATTTGTGAACATGTGGGAATTCCGGCGATGGCCTTGGTTCTTTAAATCCGGGGGACCTGGTTCAGGATTATACATGACCGTAGATGGCGGCGAGAACTGGAAAGAACTCACATCAAAAGATGGTCTGCCGGAAGGTGATCTGGGCAGGATGGGATTAGCGATCGCACCAAGTAAACCGGATGTGGTGTATGCACTCATCGAATCTGAAGAAAATGCCATGTATCGAAGTACAGATGGTGGATACAGCTGGCATCTGCGTGAGAAAGTGAAAAATGACAGTGATATTGGGAACCGACCATTCTATTATTACGAGATCTATGTTGATCCCGCGAACGAAAACCGGGTATATAGTATCTGGAGTTTTATGTCGAAAAGTGAGGATGGCGGGAAGTCCTTTGAGCAGATCTCAAATCCTGAATTCGGATACAATTGGGTGCATCCCGATCATCATGCATTCTGGATCAATCCTAACAACGGGGATCATATCATAGAAGGAAACGATGGTGGTCTAAATATTTCTTACGACGGAGGGAAAACCTTCCGGTTCGTTGAAAATATCCCGGTTGGCCAATTCTATCACGTTAATGTGGATATGCAGTTTCCATATAATGTATACGGTGGAATGCAGGATAACGGTTCCTGGCAAGGGCCGGCATATGTACTCCGGGCAGGTGGGATCCGGAATTCATACTGGGAAGAATTGTATTTCGGAGATGGATTTGATGTGGTAGTAGACCCAAGTGATTCACGTTACGCCTATGCGATGTCACAGCAAGGCAACGTGGGACGGGTAGATCTGGAAACAGGAATGTCCCGCTTCATTCGTCCGATTCATCCCGATGGAGAAGATCTTCGGTTTAACTGGAATGCCGGGATATCGGTAGATCCATTTGATCCTGCCACCATCTATTTCGGCAGCCAATATGTGCATAAAAGTACCGATCGCGGAGAAAACTGGACGATCATCTCGCCGGATCTAACCACCAATGATCCAGACAAACAGATGCAACACGAAAGTGGTGGTCTCACCATGGATGCCACCGGTGCAGAGAATCACACCACAATTTTATCTATTGCTCCTAGTCCGGTTAAAGAAGGGGTAATGTGGGTTGGAACCGATGACGGCCGGTTGCACGTAACAAAGGATGGTGGTGAAAACTGGACGGATGTTTCCAAAAACCTGAAAGGCGTTCCGGCCGGTAGCTGGATGGCACAGATCAAAGCATCCCGGTTTAATGAAGGGGAAGCCTTTGTGGTGATCAACAATTACCGGAATGACGATTGGGGAACTTACCTGATGCATACTACCAACTATGGTAAAAAGTGGACCAACATTGCCGCTAAAAAAGGAGTGGATGGATATGTATTATCATTTGTTCAGGATCTTGAAGAGCCAAATCTCATGTTCCTTGGCACAGAATTCGGATTATATGTTTCGGTTGACGGTGCAAAGAACTGGACCAAATGGACCAATAGTTATCCAACCGTATCCACCTACGATATGGTGATCCATCCTCGCGAGCACGATCTGGTGATCGCTACATTCGGTCGCTCTTTCTGGGTGATGGATGATATTCGTCCGCTTCGTGAGATGGCTAGGAATGGAGCCTCGGAATTGGATAAAGTGGTAAATATTTACCCGACACCGGATGCTTATCAGTTTGTAACACGGCAGGCAGCAGGTACACGCTTCGCTGCCGACGCTATGTTCTTCGGAGATAACCGCCCGGATGGAGCCATGATCAGTTTCTCCATTAATAAAGAAGCGGCTGAAAAACCGGACACAAAGAAAGGTGGAGCGATGAATGTTCGTGAAGGAGGATTCGGAGGTGGAATGCCGGGTATGAATTTCAATCGCAGAGGCCGTGATGGAGAACGGGTGAATGTAGAGATCTTTGATGCAAATGGAGATACCGTTAGAACATATCAGGTAACGGCAGTGAATAACGGACTCAATCGTTTCTTCTGGAATATGCGAATGGATGGCGAAGCAAGACCAACCCAACGTGAGTCCCGCGGTGGATTTAACTTCACACCAAGTGGAAATCCGGTACTTCCGGGCATGTATAAAGTAAAGCTGAGCTATGGAGGCGGAGCAGATTCAACCATGCTTAAGGTTGATTTTGATCCCCGGCTCGATATTTCTGTTGCTGAGGTTAAGGAAACCTATGCAATGGCCGACGAACTCGCTGAGTTGAACAGGCAAGGAGTTAAAGTGGCTGAGATCCTGAAATCTGCGAAGAAGATCATGGATGCCAACGACGAATACCTGAAAGCGGATCCACGGACAAAAGAAGAATTAAAGGACATCACAAAGATGTCGAAAGAAACCAGAAACATTCTCGATTCCCTATTCGTGGAAATGTTCGGCCCGGAAGATGATGGTCGGCAGGGGATCGTTCGTAATCCTGATCATTCCGTTTCTAACGCACTCAGAATGCCGGGAAGATATCTGGGCTCTGCAATGTGGGGACCCGGAAGCAACGAACAATTCCTTTTGAAGCAGGCTTCGGAAGCTATGGCTGCCATCACTGAAAAAGTGAATAATTTTATTCGCACCGAATGGCCAGAATATCAAAAAGCGATCGAGGATGCAGACCTCAGTGCCTTTAAGGCTATAGAACCGATCGAGAATTGATCTGATTTTCAGCTTAATTCAAAACCCGTTGTTCACCGCAACGGGTTTTTTTATGAGTAAACCAATAGTGGTCTTTTTGATCAGGAAACTGTTAATTAGACCGGTCCGGAGCCTAATTAACGAAAAGAAAGTCATGTCAGATTCTCAAAATCATCGAAAAATGTGGTCGCTTGTTGCCGGATTAGTAGTTTTTGCAGGTATGCTGCTACTGCCTGCTCCTGAAGGACTTGAGCCTACAGCCTGGAAAACGGCAGCGGTAACCGTTTTAATGGGTATCTGGTGGATCACCGAGGCCTTGCCCATTTCAGTAACCGCATTGATCCCAATTGTGCTGTTCCCGGTTCTGGGGGTGAGAACCATAAGTGAAGCAACAAGTCCGTATGCCAATCCCCTAATTTTTCTTTTTATGGGTGGTTTTATTCTGGCGTTGGCCATGGAAAAATGGAATTTACACAAGCGGATCGCATTGGGAATTGTGCATAAGATCGGTGTTAATCCAAACGCGATCGTTATTGGTTTTATCCTGTCGGCAGCATTTCTGAGTATGTGGGTAAGCAATACGGCAACGGCAATTATGATGCTACCAATTGCCACTTCTATTCTCGGACTCATTGAACATGTGGATGCAGATAAAAGACGGAACTTCGAGATCGTACTCATGCTCAGTATCGCCTATGCCTGCAATATCGGAGGGATGGCTACCCTTATCGGGACACCGCCAAATGCATTACTGGCCGGGTTTATTCTGGAGAATTATGGGGTGGAGATCAGTTTTCTGGACTGGATGAAGATTGGGGTTCCCCTTGTACTTATTTCGTTGCCACTCATGTACCTTATTCTCACAAAATGGATCTTCCCGTTGCAGCTCAAAGAACTTCCCGGTGGAAAAGCTCTTATTGAAACGGAACTCAGATCTTTGAATCGTATCTCATCACAAGAGATGAAAGTGGCATTGGTGTTTGTCTCCGCTGCATTATTATGGATGTTTCGCCCGTTGCTGTCACAGATCATTCCGCATCTCTCCGATGCCGGAATTGCGATGGGTATTTCGGTGCTTTTATTTCTTATTCCATCCGGACAAGATGATGGAAACGGCTTACTTGAATGGCATGATACAAAACGAATGCCTTGGGGAGTGCTGATCTTATTCGGTGGGGGCTTGAGTATGGCATCGGCCATCAGCAAAACCGGGTTGGCAGCCTGGATCGGTTCACAGATGTCAGCTTTCGATACCATACCGGTGATCCTGTTTGTGGTGATCATTACGGCCCTGATCATCTTTTTAACAGAAATGACGAGTAACACCGCATCTACAGCAGCCTTTCTTCCCATACTTGCCTCGGTTGCGATCGGCTTGGGTGAAAATCCATTGTTATTTGCCATTCCAACTGCCTTAGGAGCAAGTTGTGCGTTCATGTTACCGGTTGCAACACCACCCAACGCTATTGTTTACGGGAGCGGGAAAATAACCATTCCTCAGATGTCAAAGGCCGGGTTATGGTTAAATCTGATGTTCATCGTATTGCTTTCTGTAGCCACACTCACCATCATCAGTGCCGTTTTCGGGATCGATCTTGGGGTATTACCGAATTGGGTGGACTGATCTTATTCCTGCATCCGTCGTCTTTATTGAGGGATACTTTGCTGGTTTAGTTACTTTCGCAGGTGCGCATAAATAGCATTTGCAACGGGAATTACTTTTCTTTGAACCGGAGTAACTAATACATCAATTATGGAATCACTAATCGACTTTTTTGAGAATATACCGTCTGCATTCAGGGCGGGAATATTGATCGGCGGCATTTTTCTTTTCTGGATCATCGAAGGCGTTTTTCCACTGTTCGAGTTTGGCTACAAAAAAGTACGCCATGCGCTGATCAATGGAGTATTAACATTGTTTTTTGTGGTGATCGGGTTGGGGTTTGCCGGTGTTTTGCTGTGGTCGTCTACCTGGGTAACAGCCAACGATTTTGGTATCATCAACTGGATTCCAATGCCGGTCTGGCTACAAATAATTGTAGGAGTGATGTTGCTGGATTTCTTCGGAGCCTATCTGGTGCATTGGGTAGAACACAAAGTTAAATTCATGTGGAAGTTTCATCTGGTTCATCACAGCGATACCACCGTTGATGTGACAACCGGTCTCCGGCACCATCCCGGCGAAGCAGTGTTCAGGATGTTGTTCACCATTCTTGGAGTGATCGTAACAGGAGCTCCCATCTGGATCGTATTCATGTACCAAACGTTGTCGGCTTTTTTCACGCATCTTAATCATGCGAATATCAATATGCCGAGAAAAGCAGACCGTGCGCTATCCTACCTGTTTGTTACTCCATTGATGCATAAAGTTCACCATCATTACACACAGCCACTGACCGATACGAACTATGGAAACATTTTTGCGATCTGGGACCGTTTGTTCGGAACGTACGCGGAAGTGGAGGATTCTAAGTCACTCATTTATGGCATAGATACGCACATGGATCCAGAGGAAAACGAAGATGTGGTAAACTTGTTCAAGATACCATTTCAAAAATACCGCCCACCTCAGGGATCAAAATTTGGGGAAGAAGAGAAGCTGGATAAAGATCATTAATTAAAGCTGATGATGAGTAAATATTTCGTTTTCATACTGATCCTGTTGGGAGCTTGCGCGACAACTCCGCCGGATGTAATGCTGGATCCGTGTTTTCAGGAGCCGGATAGTTATTTAAAAAGTCCTTTAGTGGATACATCCGCCATAGTAAGTGATGTGGATGTTAAAGCTGAAATAATTGGAAATCCGGCGGCCGGAATTAGATATCCCAGACCGGCAAGATCGTGGGGAATTACGGGAATAGTAGAAGCCGAACTGACCATATCAAAGAACGGAGATCTGCAAGAGGTAACGATCACCAAGAGTCTGGGTTATTGTACCGATCAGGAGGTTGTGAAACTACTGAAAGGATTATCATATAAACCTGCTGAAAAAGATGGTGAAACAGTACGAAGTATCTTGATCTATCCGGTGCATTTCAACCTTCAGTCAGACCGCTGATCTGCGGATCGATTCAGCCGTTTATTTAGATCATTTCAAACAGTTGATCTTGTAAATAAAATAGCCCGATGCAGCAATAATCAGCATGTAAAGCAGGAAAAAGGGAGTAAATCCAAATTGCTGAATGATCCACCCACCTACTACCGGAAACAGGGCCGGAAATATATTTCCTGTTCCGGTTATTCCGGCATACAACGTTCTGTTTTCGGTTCCGGATAATTCCAGAAGAATACCGTTCATGGTAATGTTGTAGATCGTAAAGATGACTCCGCCGATAATGAAAATGACCGGAAAAGCCGGAGATTCAGGACTCATAAGTATAAACAGTGGCAGAATGAATGCCAGTAATGAACTGCCATAGAGTAAATAGCGATACTGATATTTTTTGGCTAACAGAAACAGGATCAATCCGGTTGCCACACTTCCGATAATTTTAAACACGAGAAATAATCCGGCATTCACCTCTGCCTCTCCGGCAATGTTTTTTGCATATAAGATCATAAACGGGAGTACGGAGATACTTACACCCATCGTATTCACGAATCCCAGGAAGTACTTTAAACGAAGATTTCCTGACAATTCATTTTTCATCCAATGAATAAATGCTGAGGCATTTTTAACGGGTAATTTTGAGGGAACCACTTCTTTAATATTCCAGAATCCGGCAGAAGCCAACAACAATGCCCCACATGCGATCAGAAAAGCGAAGGCGTAATTCTCAGGATATTGACTGGCGGATAATACCTGTTTGGCTGCCAGGGCAGAAAGGAATAATATGGCACCATTTAACACCTGTCTGATGGAAAAAAAGGATTTCCTTGAATCCTTTAATACCGATTTTCCCAGAATATCGGTATAGCTGACGTTTGCATAGGCTCCACCAAATGAGAAAAAGGAAATTAGCAGAAATATGAGCCAGATCACGGTTTTATTTTCTAACTCTCCGGAATAGAATAATAGCAGAGCCATTCCCAGAAGTGCTACTATGCGTGAGTTGATCCCGATAAGCAGAAATTTTCGCTTAAACTTAAAATTGCTGATAAACGGAGCATAGAATACCTGAGAGAAATTTGCACCTCCCACCATAATTGCAGACAGGATACCGATCTGTAATGCCGATCCTCCACTATCGATCATCATGGCGGGAATTATGGGATCGACATCCATGAATACTTTAGCCAGCGAGAGAAATGCAGCGTGCCAGATCAGTGAATAAAAATTACGGCGGGATATGTTTGATGTAAGTTTCAATTCAATGCTAATTCATTGCCGGAACCTACGATCTTTAACCGACGAATAGCAACATGGTATGATAAGCACGCTGACGGTTTAAGCCGTCAGCCTGATTTGATCGAGGATCCTATAGCTTTCAGGACCCTTACTCATCAGTAAGTCAATGATACTGAATTCCGGATTAGTTTGATGCTGAGTGCATACATTCAGGATTTTTTCGTTGTATGATAACGATGATTCCAGCTGATAGATGTAATTTTTCGACTGATACTCCTGAATGATCTTATCCTCAGTAACCGTGGGTTGATCCGATTCAGATTTGAGTTCGAAATCAAAACTTACTTCTAAATAAGTAAGAAGTTTGTTAAATACAGCCATATTAAAATCAATTAGCCGGGATTGATCAGAATGGGATCCTAGCAAAGCAAGCAATTCATCATGAAAATGATCAAAGTATAAATAGTCGCTGTAGGTGTGAAGAATAGCATTCCAGAAGGGGGTGAACCAATCCTGAGAGTGGTCGATCCGAACTTCGCGAATAGGTTTTTTCTTATCTGCTGTTTTGATGGGAATGTTGATCCATTGCGTGCCCCGGTCAGCCGGGATCATCGCACGGTGTGTTCTTCCTTTTCGGGACCAGGTATCGGTATCCAGCAAGATCACGCGATCGGCTATCAGCATAGAGCCCAGGTCAAACAAATTCGGTGCAAACTGTGGCTGAATTAATGCGGTTTTCAATTTGGAATTAAGAACTAAGAATTAGGAATTGGTGACAATGTAATTCAAAATTCATAATTCACAATTCCTAATTATTACCAAATGAAGTCGAGTTGAAAAATTGTTACCTTGATGCCCTTTAAAAATTTAAATAAAGCCCAAAATCAACAATGAGCGTTCGCGTACGTTTCGCACCATCACCAACCGGATTTTTACACATCGGAGGGCTAAGAACCGCCCTTTATAATTACTTGTATGCCCGACATCACGGAGGCACCTTTGTTTTAAGGATCGAGGACACTGACCAAACCAGATATGTGGAAGGAGCAGAAGAAGATATTATTCGGTCTTTGGAATGGGCAGGAATGACCATTGATGAAGGTCCGAATAATCCCGGAGAATCTGGTCCGTATCGTCAGAGTGAACGAAAAGAAATGTATCATGAATATGCAAAACAGCTAATCGATAGTGGAATGGCTTATTATGCATTTGATACCACCGAAGAGATCGACGAAATGAGGGAGCGATTGAAAAAATCAGGAAATCCTTCACCGAAATACGATACCATCACTCGCCAGAGTATGAAAAACAGTCTTACTCTTCCAAAAGATGAAGTGGAGAAACGACTGGCGAATGGCAATGAATATGTGGTCAGATTGAAAGTCCCTCGTCGTGAAACGGTTAAATTTGAAGATGAGATCCGCGGAATCGTTTCTTTTGATACGGCCGGTTTGGATGATCAGGTATTGTTGAAATCTGACGGAATGCCGACCTATCACTTGGCGAATGTTGTGGACGATCACACGATGGGAATCACACATGTGATCCGTGGCGAAGAATGGTTAAGTTCTGCGCCAAAACACATCTTATTGTATAATGCCTTTGGCTGGGAAGCTCCGACTATGGCGCACCTTCCATTGATCATGAGTCCAAGTGGCGGCAAGCTCTCTAAGCGTAAAGCGGAAAGCGAAGGAATTCCTGTAAACACCAAAGATTACATTAAAGGGAATTACGAGCCCGAGGCGCTGATCAACTTTCTGGCTTATCTGGGATGGAGTCCCGGAGATGATTCTGAGATCCATACGATGGATGAATTGTGCGAGTTGTTTACGCTCGACCGTGTGAGTAAAGGTGGAGCTGTTTTCAATCACAAAAAACTGATGTGGTACAACGAGCATTATATCCGGGAAACTTCGGTTGAGGAACTTCTGCCACGAGTGAAAGGACTGGCGGAAGAAGCCGGTTTTGATACTAAGAGCGATGAGTATCTTAGAACAGTGGTGGAATTATTACACGAACGGGTTTCCAAAGTGGATGAGTTTGTGTCGATGGGATCTTTCTTCTTCGAATATTCTACCGATTACGACGAGGGAGCCTTAAAGAAATGGAAAGAAGACAGCCCGGCATTGGTCGCAGCATACAAGGCAAAACTGGAGTCTTTGAATGAGGATGATTTTGTGGCTGCTAATTTGAAATCAGCGCTGGAAGAAACCGTTGCCGAAAACGAAGTTGGTTTCGGAAAAGTGATGATGCCTGCACGAATCGCCACAACCGGACAAGGTTTTGGTCCCGATCTGTTCCCGGCTTTGGAGCTTCTCGGAAAAGAAGAAGTGATCAACCGAATTGATCTGGCACTAGAAAAACTCAGCTAATGGAATCGTTATGACATCATTCAAAAAATCTGTTCTGAGCAATCATATTCTGATTGCTCTTTTTTTATTAGCAGGATTCGGTTTTTCCTGCAGATCCACAGAAATGGTTGAAGCAGAAAGTATTCCGAAACCGGCCCTGAAAGAAGAAACGGAATTAAACGGACTGGAAGCACTTGTAGAGAACTCGGAAGTATTTAAGAAAACGATCACAGGTTTTGAACTCTTTGATCCCGAAACTGAAGAAGTGTTGTATGCGGTGAATGAAGATAAATACATGAATCCGGCTTCCAACACCAAACTGTTTACCTTTTATGCCGGAAAGAAGCTTCTCGGTGAGCGGATTCCGGCTATGAAATATGTGATCAAAGGCGATTCACTCATATTCTGGGGAACCGGAGATCCGAGTTTTTTGCATCCGGATATAGGAACCATGGATGTTTTTAATTTTCTGTCCGAATTTGATGGGGATCTGTTTTTCTCAGACAGTAACTACGAAGATGATCACCTGGGACCGGGTTGGTCGTGGGCGGACTACAACTCGTATTATTCCGCGGAGAAAAGCCCGATGCCCATTTACGGTAACATCGCACGAATGACGATCGAACACGTGGAATCGTATAAGCTTGCGGAAGATGAGAACGGATATAAGATCCGTCCTAAGTACCTGAAGAAATTCATCCGGGAAGATGGATTGAGTGAAGAAGGAAGATTTGTGTTACAAAGAGAGCGGGAGGGAAATTACTTCACCTATGAATTTACCTCAGATACGACGGTATATGAAACGGATAAGCCATTTCATTATACACCGGAGTTATTTGTTGAACTTCTTAGCGACACGCTTAAAAAACCTGTTCTCTATATGCCGGATGTGAAGTTGCCTGAATCAGCGGAAACGCTTTACAGTATTGAGGCAGACAGTTTATACAAACAATTGTTGCAACCCAGCGACAATATGGTGGCGGAGCATATCTTATTGATGATCTCATCCACCATTGATGGTCGACTGAATTCCCGCAAAGCGATCGAATTCGCGAAAAAAGAGTTGTTAACCGATCTGCCCGATGATGCCAACTGGCGGGATGGGTCGGGGTTATCAAGATATAATTTGTTCACACCAAGGAGCATGGTTGCTCTACTCGATAAGATAGACGATGCAGTGGATGATGACCTGCTGTTTGATCTGCTGCCTCAGGGAGGGAAAGCCGGGACGATCCGAAACTGGTATGGAGCAAGAGATGGTGGTCCGACTTATATCTTTGCCAAAACCGGAACCCTGAGTAACAATCATTGCCTGAGCGGATATCTGATCACCAGATCCGGAAAGAAGCTGATCTTCAGTTTTATGAATAACAACTATGTGATCTCAACCAATGACGTCCGAATTCAGATGGAAGAAATTCTGTGGTATATCCACGAAAACTACTGATGAAACCATTTACGAGGGGAGCGAACTCAGACTTTCCATCCGGGGCGGGCGTCTGACCGCTGTGAACGGTCTGACGGTTGGGTAGACAGAACTCAAGGATAAGCGTTATTCAACATACTTCTGAGAATTTTAAATGAATAAGTAACACTTATAGTTCAGGATCAGGTGATTTTGTACTTGGCATTTAGAAAGCAATAAGTTAACAGCCATTAGTTTGTAACTTACCTTACTATTCAATCTCTAGTAATAACTATTTATAGTAATAAATAAAGGATTCAGGGATGCTGGCCTACACCAACCCTCTTACCCGGGGTAAGACCTTTAAAGCCCG
>MDTD01050718.1_pt1 | contig 42733 bp, 34 predicted proteins | sample 811221 | NCBI WGS metagenome assembly MDTD01 (sample SAMN05326646, study PRJNA326480) | marine metagenome | isolation source: seawater | place: Pacific Ocean: South West | collected 2011
CGCCATTTTTTGCGAAAGCGCGTCATCATCAGCCTTTTCGCCCACGTTGAAACGCACGTTTTCACAAAGCACCACCTCACCCGCATCGACATCAACACCGTCGAGCCAGTCCGACACCAACCGCACGGGCTGATCCAACAGGGCACTCAGATGTTTCGCCACCGGCGTTAAAGAATAAAAACTCTCAAATTCGCCCTCTTTCGGACGACCGAGGTGTGACATCAGCATAACTTTCGCGCCTGCTTCAACCCCGGTCCTGATCGTAGGCAGAGCCGCGCGGATACGAGCATCGCTGACCACACGGCCTTCCTTAATGGGGACGTTCAGATCTTCTCGGATCAGCACGCGCTTTGACGCGAGATCCTGATCCGTCATTTTCAGCACATTCATGGGGCAAACCAAATGACGTTTCAGTCGGCGTGGAGTTTTGTCGATTCAGCGTCTGGCATTACGTCGACCTACGTGGCGGACCAAAAGCAAGTCCGCCGGCGGTCACGTCGGCGGTGCGGGATCATGCATTACGAAGCGTTCATCAAGGCGATGCAGGTGTCCAGCATGCGATTGGAAAAGCCCCACTCATTGTCATACCAGGAACACGCCTTTACCGTCGTGCCGTTCACCACTCTGGTCATGGCGGCATCGTAGGTCGAGGACGCCGGACTATGATTGAAGTCGGTTGAAACGAGCGGCTTGTCGTTGTAATCGAGAATACCTTTGAGCGTACCATCTGCCGCTACGCGCATGATTTCATGAACCTCCTCGACTGTGGTTTCGCGGGCCGCCTCAAAGGTCAGATCTACCATTGAGACGTTGATCGTAGGTACCCGGATCGCAAAGCCATCCAGCTTTCCATTAAGTTCCGGCAAAACGAGTCCAACAGCAGCCGCTGCACCCGTCTTGGTCAGAATCATTGATTGTGTGGCCGATCTGGCTCGCCTTAAATCGGTGTGATAGACATCTGTCAGCACCTGGTCATTGGTGTAGGCATGAATCGTAGTCATCAACCCGCCGACCACACCGATCGCGTCGTGTAGCGGCTTGACCAATGGTGCCAGGCAGTTCGTAGTGCAGGATGCGTTTGAAATAACGGTATCACTTGCTTTGAGGACATCGTGATTCACGCCGTAGACAACGGTCGCGTCGACATCACTACCGCCAGGCGCAGAGATGATCACTTTCTTGGCGCCGCCCGCTAAGTGCGCGCTGGCTTTTTCCTTGCTGGTGAAAAAACCGGTACATTCCATCACCACATCAACACCAAGCTCTCCCCAAGGCAACTTGGCAGGATCGCGCTCAGCGAGCACCTTGACGCGACTATCTCCCACCACAAAGGCATCGCCATCAACGCTGACATCCTGGCCGAAACGTCCATGCGCGGTGTCATACTGCAGCAAATGGGCGTTTGTCGCCGCATCACCTAGATCATTGACAGCGACGACTTCGAACTGATCCTGCTGGCCAGATTCGAACATGGCCCTGAACACATTGCGGCCGATCCGGCCAAAACCATTAATTGCTACTTTGATCGCCATGGGCTCATCTCCTTATTTGATTAAACTATTTCTTTCTTTTTTTCTGTATTGTTCGCTTGAAGCAAGGGCGGAGCATCTTCGATCTCTCATCTAAATCAGCGATTCGACCTGCTGCGCGACATTCTCTGCTGTGAAGCCAAAAAATTTAAATGCTTCCTCAGCTGGGGCGGACTCACCAAATCGATCAAGTCCAACGACAGCGCCTTCAAGACCCACGTACTTTAGCCAACCATCCGTTACGCCAGCTTCAACAGCTACCCGAGCCTTTATTGTGCTCGGCAGCACTGACTGACGGTAACTGTCGTCCTGAGAGTCGAATACATCTGTGCTGGGCATGGAGACCACACGCACCCGACGGCCCTTCTTCTTCAAAAGCGTGGCCGCATCTGTTGCAAGAACCACTTCAGAGCCGGTGGCGATAATAATCGCCTCGGGCTCCCCCTCACAATCCACCAGCGTGTAACCGCCTCGGGCGATATTGCGAATTTTCGCAGAGTCCCGAACCTGATGCGGCAGGTTCTGTCGGGATAATGCAAGACTGGTTGGGCCATCATTGCGTTCAATGGCGCAGTGCCAGGCAACAGCCGTCTCCACCGCGTCACACGGGCGCCAAAGCGACATGCCGGGAATCAGACGCAGACTCGCGGTGTGTTCCACCGGCTGATGGGTTGGCCCATCTTCACCAAGCCCAATCGAATCGTGCGTAAAAACGAATATCTGGCGGATCTTCATGAGCGCCGCCATCCGCAGGGCGTTACGAGCATAGTCCGAGAACACCAGAAAAGTAGCGCTGTAGGGAATCAATCCGCCATGCAATGCCAGCCCATTACCCAACGCCGCCATCGCAAATTCACGAACCCCGAAATAAATATAGTTGCCGTCCGCCTCGTCGCGAGAGATTCCCTTCGAGCCCGACCACAAGGTTAAATTGGATCCCGCTAGATCCGCCGACCCTCCAATCAATTCCGGCAATAAAGGCCCAAATCCCTCCAGCGCCAGTTGAGAGGCTTTGCGGCTTGCGACGGTCGGACCCTCTGCGCCAACGGAACCGATGAAGGCTTGGGAGGCTTGCACCCAATCTTTTGGAAGTTCACCCGCGGTACGCCGCTCAAACTCGTTTGCAAGATCAGGATGATCTGTGCGATATGCCTCGAATCGTTCGCGCCACTCGTTTTCCTGTGCACTGCCTCTGGTCGTGGCATCCCAGGCATCTCGCACTTCATCTGGAATCTCAAACGGAGCATGCGGCCACTGCAACGTATCGCGCGTCAGAGCAATCTCATCGTCACCCAACGGCGCGCCGTGACAGGACTCTTTTCCTTGCTTGTTGGGAGAGCCCCAACCGATCACCGTTCGACAACATATCAAAGAAGGTTTGTCTGACTCCTGCTGGGCATCACCGATCGCCTGCGAAATCGCTTGCGGATCATGTCCGTCGACATTTTCAATCACCTGCCAGCCATATGCTAGAAAGCGGGCCGGCGTATCATCAGTAAACCATCCGCCCACCTCACCATCAATGGAGATACCGTTGTCGTCCCAAAAGGCAATAAGCTTGCCCAAGCCCAGCGTCCCGGCAAGAGAACAGGCCTCGTGGGAGATGCCTTCCATCATGCAGCCATCGCCCAGGAAAACATAGGTATGGTGATCGACAACCACATGTTCGCCACGATTGAATTGGGCCGCCAGGACTTTTTCGGCAAGCGCCATGCCGACGCCGTTGGTGATACCCTGTCCGAGAGGACCTGTTGTGGTTTCCACGCCCGGGGCATAACCGTATTCGGGATGGCCGGGCGTTTTCGAATGCAGTTGACGGAAATTCTGTAGCTCGGTGATAGGCAGGTCATACCCTGCAAGATGCAGCAGAGCGTAATGCAGCATTGAGCCATGACCATTGGAGAGAATAAACCGGTCTCTATCCGGCCACGCGGGATTCGAAGGATTATGCTTCAGAAAATCGCACCAAAGCACCTCTGAGATGTCGGCCATCCCCATCGGCATACCGGGGTGGCCACTTTTTGCTTTTTGCACCGCGTCCATGCTGAGAGCACGGATAGCATTTGCCTTGGTCTGTCGATCGACCGACCTAAGGGCGTCTGGGGTTGTCGTACTCATGAAGATCTCTCGTTTGACGTCATAAACACACTCGGATCACCGGACTTTCACTAGCCATGTTTGCCTCATCACCTAACTTGACGCGGTATTGATGAGCCATGGTATGCAAAAGCAGAACTTGAAAACTCACTTTGTCGAGAGCGAGTAAAAAGATATCGCAAACATTATTGATTTTGGCCTTAAGTTTTACTAATTTACTTTAGGGATTTTCATTTTCCCGAACCCAACCGATCCACAATCGGTGAAGTTCCGGTGTTATCGCGGCAATAGCCGAGCGCTTGGTGAGTTTGCGGCAATCAAGGGTGTTACCTGGTATGGTCGAGAAAACCCCGCCCGCTTCTTTCAGGATAAGGCTTCCCGCTGCATAGTCCCACATTCTTTGGCCTCCGTGCAGATAAAGCTGCACTCTTCCCGCAGCGACCCAGCACCACTCCAACACGGAAGACCCCAGATTCCGCTGGGACCGGTACGGAGGATACCGGACGAGCGAGTCCGCCAATCCGGAAACGAGACGCTTGTAGTCCACGTTGGCTACACATGCACGAAGCGCGAGCGGCGCCTGAGGGGTCTTCAGGGCCACTCCATCCAAATAAGCTCCGCCTCCCGCGCTAGCGCTGAAACACTCACGGCGGACCGGGTCATAGACCACGCCCAGCGTTGGCTCACCATTCTTTACGAGCGCAAGTGACACCCCATAAAAGGGAAAGCCCATTGCAAAATTAGTCGTGCCGTCCAAGGGATCCAGCGTCCAGAATCCCTGATCCTGCCCTTCAAGCACGATCCGCGCCTGCTCATCATGGTCCATCTCTTCGCCCATGAAGGAAAACTCGGGCCAACCGGTCTTAAGTTCGGTCGAGATGAGCCGCTGCATTTCATGATCAATCTCGGTGACGACACTCCCGTCTACTTTGGCTTTAGTCTCGCGAAGACCGAAACTGGAAAGGCCCACTTTCTCAGATGCATCAGTCAGAATCTGACGCAGAGCTGAAAGCTCCGGTAGGCCGCTCATGAATCAGGCCGAAACGAGAAAAAATATCTAGAAATCAATAACTTGTGTTTTCTAGGCTATCGAGTACGCCGGATTTGAGGCAGCAAACAAGATTGGGAGTCAAATGGTCGCTGATCACTTATTCTGTATTCTAACTTTGAGTGCCCACCAAAGAAACCTTTTAGCCTTTAATAGAGTAAAGAAATGGGGTACTGGCGCGTGACCGATTAGCTGCACCCGGCTAAAATCTAACCTTCGAGGTTAAAGTTCTGCGCCATAAAAGTCTCCGTTCCCCCCAATCCCTGATCGCGCCCGGTTTGAACACCTGCACGATTAACGGTACCGCTGTTTCAACTCCTGCTGGCTCAAGGGCTGCTCGTGCACTCGGGTTGTCAATCCTGCTACATGCTCTGTTTATCGGGGGAATAGGGTTTGTGGCGGCAAAACCCGCACTCATTCCTACGGCATCCCCTTTCGTGGAGGTGCTTTTGTTGCCCGAAAGCGGCCCCGACCAGAAACCGTCTTCGATTGAATCGGTCAACACCGATCCAGAGACGGCGAGCCATATGTTGAGCCATGAGCCACTTGTCAAACGCTACCAAGATGAGATCGAGTCCCTTCAAGCGAGTATCGATCGCATGGATCGCGAAGTGTTTATCAGCACTGTAGATACACCAAATGCTTACAGTGAATGGATGGGCCGCTGGCGGCACAAAGTCGAAGCAACGGGCAATCGGTATGCCCAAGATCAGGAACTCAGTCAGCTATTTGGAGAGGTCCTTCTGGCTGTATCGATTAAGGCAGACGGGCGAATCCATGCGATCAAAGTCCTGAATTCTTCAGGCAAGCCTGCCCTCGACGAAGCGGCCCTGCATATTGCTGAGTTTGCTGGACCTTTTGAGCCCTTGCCCGAAATCATTCGCGAAGAGGTTGATGTATTGCACATAACGAGAACCTGGCGTTTTACAGCAGTAGGGACTTCTGTCGCTTTTTAGATATGGCAAGACAAACCAATTTTCCCTCGCTCACGAACCACTTTCTGGTGGCGATGCCGGAGCTTAAGGATCCCAACTTTTTTCAAACCGTGACCCTGATCTGTCAGCACGACGAAAACGGTGCCCTGGGCGTCGTGATCAACCGTCCGATAGACAGTCTGACGCTGCATGACGTGCTCAGCCAACTCGAACTCGGGGTAAAGATGAATCAGCCCGCGATATTGGAGCCCGTCTACGCCGGTGGACCGGTCCATAACGAGTTGGGCCTTGTACTCCATGAGGAACTGGGAACGTGGCAGTCGACCATTCCTGTAGGCGAGCATTTGGGACTGACCTCTTCCCGGGATGTCCTCGAGTCCATGGCCGATGGCACCGGACCAAAGAACGCCCTGCTGAGTCTTGGCTACGCTGGCTGGGGCGCAGGTCAACTGGAGTCAGAGATTCATCAGAACTCCTGGTTAACAGTAAAAGCCCAACCAGACCTGGTATTTGATACACCACCCCATGAACGTTGGGAAAAGTCCATGGAGGCTATGGGGCTCGATCTCTCCAGACTGGCTTCCGGAGCAGGTCACGCATGAGCAATACAGCAATGGGATTTGATTTCGGTACCAAACGTATTGGAATTGCGACCGGACAGAATCTGACGGGCACGGCACAAGGTGTCGCTACGGTGGGAAATAGCGGCAAGAACGGGCCCTGGAACGAAATCGAGGAGTTAATTCATCAATGGCAGCCCGATATGCTTGTTGTGGGCTTGCCCCTTGATAAAGAGGGGGCTGAAACAATGCTCAGCACGGCAGCCCGTCAATTTGGAACGGAACTTGCATCCCGATTCAGCCGTCCGGTTCACTACATTGATGAAACCTTGACATCTCGCGTTGCGGAAAGCCTGATTGCTGAGGCAACCCCCGCGGGTAAACGTATGATTGGTCGACAACAAGGCCTTCGGGATCAGATTGCGGCAGAGCTTATTCTTAGCACCTTTTTCAACGAACAGAGTCAAAAAAACAATGTCGTCTAAAGCGACAAGCATCTCTCCCATCAATCCGCAAATAGATGATAGCGGACATCTCAAGCATTTCTTGACGATTGAAGGCCTAAGCAAAACACAGCTGATAAAACTGCTGGATGCCGCCAGTGTTTTCATCGACACCGATAACGAGAAGCGAAGAGAGCAGGCAAATCTGCTTATCGGTCACACTGTTGTGAATCTCTTCTTTGAAGACAGTACCCGTACCCGCACCACTTTTGAAATCGCGGCGAAACGCCTTGGTGCTGCCGTAATCAACCTAAACCCTTCCCGAATGTCTACGCGCAAGGGCGAAACCGTACTGGACACGGTGCGAACACTTGAGGCAATGGATACCGACATATTTGTCGTGCGAGACAGCGCAAGTGGTACTGCACACTTGATTGCCCGACACATTCCTCCGCATGTGCACATCATTAATGCGGGCGATGGCCGTCATGCTCACCCCACCCAAGCGATGCTGGATATGTACACGATCCGCGAACGCAAAGGTGAGATCTCGAACCTCACGTTTGCGATCGTCGGAGATATTCTGCATTCGCGGGTAGCCCGGTCCCAGATTGCGGCGCTCAAGATTCTCGGTGCCCGGGAGGTACGCGTCATCGCGCCAGCGACGTTGTTGCCTACCGAGATTGAGCGTCTCGACGTTAAGGCTTTTACAGATGTCGACGAGGGGCTTAAGGATGTTGACGTCATCATGATGTTGCGGCTACAGCTGGAGCGCATGGAAGGGCAACTGATCCCGAGTACACAGGAATACTTTCGCTGTTATGGACTTAATCAAGCACGGCTCGACCGCGCGGCGCCCGACGCTGTTGTCATGCACCCGGGGCCAATGAACCGCGGCCTTGAAATTGCCTCGGACGTCGCCGACAGCGAGCGCTCCCTGATTCTTTCGCAGGTGACCAACGGTATCGCGGTAAGAATGGCGATCATGGCCCAGCTTGTTGGCATAGAAGGATTACGAGAAAACGGGGCAACATGAAGTGAAGATTCGCATTAGAAACGGGCGTGTCATTGATCCAGTATCACGAGACGATTCGATTCGCGACTTATTCGTCGACGAGGGTTTTATTGTCGACCCGAGAACAGCAGGGGATGATTTCTCCGCTGATCAGGAGATTGATGCGACAGGCTGTGTCGTCTGTCCCGGACTCGTCGATCTTCAAGCACGTCTTCGCGAACCGGGCGAAGAGCACAAGGCCACCATGCAAAGCGAACTCTTGGCTGCAGTTGCCGGGGGAATTACGAGCGTCTGTGTGCCCCCCGATACCAATCCCGTGATTGATACGCCGGCTATGGTGCATATGGTCCGCCAGCGCGGCCGACGTATCCAAAAGGCCCGGGTGTACCCGCTTGGTGCGCTCACAGTCGGCCTGGCCGGCAAGCAACTTACCGATATGTCTACACTGCGCGACGCGGGGTGCCCTGCAGTAAGTAACGCCAATCAGATCATCGACAACACGCTTGTGATGCGTCGCGCTATGCAGTACGCGAGCACTTTCGACCTGACCGTGTTTTTGACGCCACTCGACCACTGGCTAAGGGGAAATGGCTGTGTACACGAAGGAGAGGTCAGTACCCGCCTTGGCCTCCCTGCGGTTCCAGAAGCCGCAGAAATCGTCGCCCTGGCGCGCGATCTTGCCCTCATTGAAACGACCGGAGTCCGGGCACATATCTCACAGGTCTCCTGTGCCCGATCCGTTGAAAAAATCCGAGAGGCGAAAGCACGGGGTCTTCGGGTAACCGCAGCGGTTTCTGCACACCATCTGCATTTAAGCGAGCAGGACATCGGGGAGTTCGACACACGTTACCATGTCATGCCCCCGCTTCGCAGCATCGCTGACCGGGATGCATTACGGCAAGGCATCATCAGTGGCGTAATTGATGCGGTATGTTCAGACCATCAACCGCACGGAATGGATGCAAAGCTTGCTCCTTTTAGTGAATCCGCCTCCGGCATCTCCGGCCTCGAGACCCTCTTGTCTTTAATCCTAAAACTAGTCGAGGAAACGCCGCTCTCGTTACCGGAAGCCATTGCCCGAGCGACGGCTCATCCAGCCAGAATTCTTGGAATAGACGTAGGAAGACTCCTACCCGGCGCTCCTGCCGACATTTGCGTATTCGATCCAAACCGCATTCGGCGGGTAACTCCTGATTCCTTACACAGTCAAGGATTAAACTGCGTTTTTTTTGAACAAAAGCTTCCGGGGGTTATAAATAATGTTCTAGTAGGGGGGAAAATAGTTTTGTAAATGCAGTAGAGTTAACCCACCTCAACGAATTTTTTATGAGAGAGTTACAGTCTTCACGGACTCGGGGATACAGTATCTCGTAAGTCGAATCGTTTACTCTGGTGACCCATTAACTACCTATACTTTCTACAGATAAAATGTATCAACCGCCTCCTCGAATACTTTTTGTTAAGCCTCCCGACCGTTTCTTGGAAAACGAGTTTGTATACCAGCAACTCGGTCCGCATTATCTGCAATCTTTTCTCGAACACCATAACATTCCATCGGACCTTGGTGTTTTTTACGAGCGCGCAACCACGCGGCGCGCGCGAGAACTGGACTCTTCGGTTAACCCTTCTTTAGATGACTTAGATGTACTGCTTATCAAGGCTGACGGAACTCATCATGACGTTCCCTTCGATGAAGCAATACTTGGGGACTACGATATCGTTGCTATGTCTGTAATGACACCTCAAGCGCCCGATGCCTATCTTCTCAACGAAGTAATCAGAAAACATCACTCTAGGATTACTTCAGTAATTGGCGGATCTCATCCACGCTACTATCAAGAACAAGTTGTCAATCTCCCGGAGGCTATCAGATTCGACTTTGTTGTGCCTCAGGATGGTTGGCATCCGATGCTTCAGATAGCGACCAATCAAGTCAAAAAGTCTGAAAAAACTCAGGTACTCTGCGATAGCCTGCCTCGTCTTCTAGATATCCCGGCGCCGACGCGGCCGCAACAATTGATGGAGAGGTACAACTTTGAAATCGGTGGAGCGCCAGCGTTTCACACAATTACTGCGCTTGGTTGTCCGTTTACTTGCTACTTTTGTGAGTCCGGCATCGAGGCTGTTCGTACATTCTCCCCCGAGATGATCGATAAAGATCTTGAAACGATGGCTAACGCTCACTCACTACTAGGGCATTCGTCGAGTGCGGTCATGTTTTTCGATGACGTCGGTCTAATGAGTCCTAAACAGGTAGAACGGTTGGCTCATCTAGTTTCGAGACATGGGTTCGCTACTTGGCGAGCATTTACACATGCATATCTTGTCGTCCGCCATAAAGACAAACTCTTTAAGCCATTTCGAGACACGGGTGGAAAACGAGTCGGTATCGGAATTGAAACGGGATCTCAAAGATCTCTGGATTTGATCAACAAACGCAACGGCAAACGACAATCTGTTCAGGATCATTTTGATGCTATTTCAATTGCGAATGACCTAGGGATTGCTGTTGACGCATTCACAATGATCTACCCTTGGGAAGATGAAAAAGACCTTGAAGCAACGACCAAGCTTGTCGAGTTTGTCTCTAAGAATCCAGTGAATGGAGTCGATGCGCAGGGAAGACCTCTTAAAAATCATGTTGACTCCACTATTATGGCACCTTATCAAGGCACAGAGTTTCATCGCCTAATGACTAATGAAGAAATTCCTGGTGTAAAAATTAATTCCGCTGCAGACCCTGGACTTCTGTACTACAAAGGAAACGACGGTGGGTCCGGTTGGCCCTACGTCGAGACTCGTCTACCCAAACATGTGTATGAAGAGGCGCAGTCGTATCGAAACTCTCTCCGTCCAGACTATCGCTGATGCATAATCAGCAAATAGTTTTTCAATCTGCAATGGTAATTTTTGATTTTGTGATTCTTGGAAATAAAAGCCAAAATGCCTGGATTTATAGACTGATGACATCCTCGAAAACGAGTCAGTCAATGAAGCCGTATATGGACTGGTATCCTCCCTCTTTAACGATAGAGCCTTGATCAAAGACAATAACTGCATCTGCAATTTTCATTAACTCTCGCCGATGGGTGACAACGATAATCGTTGTATAGTGTCTTAAGCGCTGTATTGTCTTAATAATGTCGCCTTCCAGCTTTTCATCAAGTGCACTTGTAAATTCATCTAGCAAAAGGATCGACGGCTCCATAATAATTGCTCTTGCCAAAGCAATCCTCTGCCTTTGACCCCCTGACAATCGACCGCCTCGGTCTCCAAGTCGCGTGTCTAGGCCACTTTCGAGTTTTTCTACTGCTTCCCCGACATGAGCATACTCCAGCGAATTTCTCATCATTGATTCAGTGGCTTTGGGGTTAGCCCAGAGAAGATTCTCTTTAATAGAACCATCAAATAAATAGGGATCCTGCGGAACGTATCCTACCTTTTTCAAAAAACTTGACCGAGAGAACTCTTTTATAGGCACGCCGTCAATCAAGATCTGGCCTGAGCTGGGAGCGTAAAGACCCAATATGAGGTCCATAGCAGTCGTCTTTCCAGAACCAGACTGACCGGTCAAAACGGTTACGCTATTTTTCCTAATCTTAAAGTTGGCATTTTGTACCGCTGTCGTCTTCGGAGAGCCCATATATCCAAAACTAACGTTTTCAAACGTGATCGCCTTGTCTACCGCATCGAACTCTCGAACACCATCGGCCATTGCTAACCTTTTTGCTTGCGCGTTCAGATCATCAACTTGTTCGAAGGCTGGCAGGAACCCTTCTATGCTGGTTTTTGATTGGAGCGCGGTTGCGATATGCGGCAAGCCACGGAAAAATCCGAAGAGAACTACTGCTAGATCAGTAATTGCATGACCCGCCTGATATGCTTGATGAATAGCGAACAATGCCGCAACACTTCCCATTGGCACAAACAGAAGCGACACACCGCTTACCAACGTCGAAAATGCGATCGAGGCTTTCGCATGCGACGAGAATGCATTCCGATATCGAACTGCTACATCGTTGGCGCGACCAAACGCAAGGATCACCTTGGCACCAGTCAATGCTTCGTGTATCGCCTTCATTACTGAGTTACCAGTCTGCGTGTTCTGCGCACCAAACTTTCTAGAAAACCGCCGAAGCATCCACAAAGGAAGAGTCAGAGCACTGGCAATCAGGAAAAAACGTAACGAAATGCCTGGATAAAGAACAAATGGTATTGATAGATATACAAATCCTTGAGTTGCCGAGACTACTCCGGTCACTGACAACCCTAAAGTATCTCCCAGTTTTTCGACCTCTTTTTGGAAAGAGTTCAGAAGTTTGCCAATCTCTCCATTACCAAAAAACTGGTAGCCAGCGGTGAAAAAGTGCCGCAGGGTAGAAGCAAGTAAATCCTCAAGAACCCGGTATTTGATCTTTAGAACAAGAAACTTTGTTAACACTCCGAGGAATCCGCCCAGAACAAGTGTAAGGCCGAACACAAAGAACAACGTCTCGATATCTAAATTGAGTCCTAAGGCTGCAACTGCCTTATTAAGCCATTCAGTGAGCGCATTCGGCGAGGACCCTTCGGGTTGAAACAGAACATCAACAATGGGGGCAATTACTATGACACTCATTGCGTTAACAGCACTTTGTGCTGCCGTTACAAACAACAAAACCACAAAAGCCGCTGGATATTGCCCTACTAGACGAGAAAGGGCTTGCCAAAGGGTCAATCGTTGCTCTCTTGTGAAGTCTGTTTTATTCATAATGATTGGCGGGTACTCTTTCGATGTGAAATGCGATTTCTATAGTTGTGTGTTTCGAAACTTGTGACTTGGTAGGGTTTAAGTCACATTACATCTCCATCCTGCAAGATGCATACTTTCCCAGTGCGCCCTACCACTCGACTTCTCTTCTACACTAACAATATCAACGTAAGAAAACCTTCCAATTAAAGATAGGGCCAAGAAGGAATATATGTTCAACGCCGTTTTTCGAATCAGATCTATTCGTCTATAATTGCGACCTTGCTTGTCCTTTCGATTTCACCACTCCACTTGTTTGACTACTCGAGTCGTCCTCTCATACGAGCAAAGTCTAATCCTCCCTAATACTTAGATGAATATTCTCGGTCTTCATGCCAGCTTCAACAGTCATACCCACGATCCGTCAGCTTGTGTTATATCCGAGGGGAGTGTGCAATTCGCCATCGAAGAAGAACGGCTGACCCGAAATAAGACTGCTTCCGGCCAGTTCCCCGAGCGAGCTGTTAAAGCGTCTTTAGATTTTCTAGGATTATCCATCGGAGACATTGACTTGATTGCAGTCGATGGTTCGACATATCGTGAAATGGAGCAGAAAATCCAAGGGTACATAGAACACCTCTACGGGAAATGTCCCACCATTTCAATTGTCCATCACCCCGTCGCTCATGCGGCCGGAGCATTTTACTCGAGCGCATTCGAGGATGCGCTCGTCTTTAGCGTCGATGGTGTCGGTGATAAGGAGTCGACGTGCATATTTATGGCAAACAGGGAGTCAGGATTAAATTTGCTCCACAAAGAGCCAATTCAGACCTCGCTCGGAATCTATTACTCGATCTTTACCTCATTTTTAGGTTTTAAAACGATCGAAGGCGAATACAAATTGATGGGTATGGCATCTTTCGGGGAGCCCCGTTTTGAAGCAATCGTTAACGCGATGTCATTTTGTCCTTCGAGCGAAAAGATTGTGGCCAATTTTCCCAGTGAAATGAATCCGCGCCAGCGAAGTACTCTCTCGGAACCATATTATCAACCCAATCTAGCCAAATATTTAGGTATAGACCGCCCCAGGTCGACCCATGATTTTACCCAGGATCACTATGATGTTGCCGCCAGCGTGCAAAAAGGTTTCGAGAACGCTTATTTAGGAATGATCAACCACTTCAGCGAAAAATACAATCAAAACCAAATCTGCCTATCTGGAGGTTGCGCTCTCAATTGTCTCGCGAATTCTAGACTCGAAGAAAAATCTGTTTACATCATGCCAGCAGCATCTGACCGGGGATTGAGTATTGGCTCTGGATTCTTGGTTGCATCATCGGTAGCAGACATACCAAGCCCTGTTCCCTCGATGTCACTAGGTCTCTCCTACTCAGATGAGTACATCCATCAGACATTAAAGAACTCTGGTTTGCAGTACTCAAAAGAAAAAGATCCAGCCCAAGTGGTCGCGCAGAAAATAACTGAGGGGTTAGTAGTGGGGTGGCATCAGGGTCGCTCAGAATTTGGGCCACGCGCCCTTGGTAACCGTAGCATCCTTGCTTCAACGCAGATTTCCGGCATGAAGGATAGACTGAACAAGAAAATCAAGTTCAGAGAACAATACAGGCCCTTCGCTCCAGCGATACTCGAGTCAGAGGTATCAAGACACTCGCCAAAACCTTTTCAGAATTCATTTATGACTTCAGCCCTTCTCATTGAGTCTGATCGAGGCCTCCTTGCGGAAGCCATAAATGTTGACAACACCGCTCGAGTTCAAACAGTTCGGGAAGGTGAGACTCTCCACCCTCTGCTTACACAGCTCAAGATAGCGACTGGCTATGGTGGCGTTATAAATACCAGCTTTAATCTAGCAGGAGAGCCTATAGTAGAAACCCCTGAGGATGCTTTAAGGACGTTTGTCGCATCCGGCATAGATTCTCTTTCGATAGGAAATTTCTTAGTCGAAAAAAAACTGCCGTGAGGTTGATTTATAAGGCATTCCGCTTGCGGACCGTCCCAATCCACCACGCGATTCTCAAACCGAGAGCATCCCGATAACGTACTTCGAACACCGAGAATATCGTAGACCAAAACTTCCCAACACGTGGTCTTGCTCGCTAGCTGTCGCCCCGTATTTAATCTCAAATATCAACTCTCCTCTCGGTTCGTAAGACATTACACCATTCAATCCTCGATTACTCATTGATACAAATTTAAGATCCGAATCGATCGTAACGCGATACTCTCCACTCGCCGAGACAAAGTATTTCCGAAAATATGTAACGAGGAGCGTAGGCTCAAGTACGTTAAGGAACTCTAGGTGTGGATTGCTGAACACAATATCCGTCACCACTGAGCTTAACTCAACTCGAAAGGTTGGGGAATTTAGCGAAAAGCCCTTAGCCTTAAACCGCTCTTTACGCCCGAGCATGTTCTGCTTGATCTTTAGTTCGAGATTTGGCTCGTCGGCGTAGGTAAAGTTCCTACCGTACCACCTAAAGCGCGGTTTCCGTCGACTAGCTATCCCAGCTAAATTGTCCGCCATAAATTGCAGATCAACCGTGTCCAAGTAAACACTGTTGATCTGACGACCTGAGAATTGCTCCCGGAAAAGTGCGGGGTTTGTCAAAACTCTATCGATGAGTTCCTGTCTGGTGGCAAGATTTGTACGAAATTTTCGCTCGAATCTATAGTCATTTTCCACATCACTCAACTTCCCCATCTCAGTTTACTCTCTCAGGGTAAACCAGTTGAGCTCCACGAAGAACGTTCGCTTTTTGATCAACATCATCAATTATCAAAGTTAGCCCACGATCCAAGAGGATAGGCGTAGGTACATTGTCGAACGAAACATCACGCGCCTCAAGAGTCGCCACCGCATAGCCTTTCTTTTTTCTAATTGCCAAGAGCCCACGCAGGACCGAAGATAACTTTGCACCGTTTAATCTTAAATGAGTACCATCTTTTGAGACGATTCCGTTCGGGGCCCCTGTTACAGAAAGTCGCTTGACCTCAACCCTGCTATTCTCGCCTGCACTTATCGCCTTATCTGCAACATTCGAGATTCGCAGGTCTTGGATTTGAACGGTACTGCCGGAGATATCTAGCCCATCTCCTCCAGAATCTGGCGTTCTCCCAATATTCCCGAGTTCTACTGTCGAAATATTTCCAGTCGCGAAATCCGCATCGAACCCATCTGCATAACTGTTGAAAAACTTGGTGTTCCGAAGAGAGAAATCACTTGCAATGACGTTTAGCATATCATCGCCGTCAAAATTATCGGAAAAGGTGGAGTTGGAAATATCTACGTCTGCTTTGTAAAACGTCACAGCACCTTTCAGGAAACGCGTCTCTTTAACTCCAACTGAGAGGCCCTCAATGATCACATTATCGAAAACGCTTCTTCCCGTTGTCTTCATGACAAGAATACCCCCGGGCCTGCCATTAGGATCTGACGTGCTAAACACTACCGGGTCAGACTCAGATCCATTTGCGAGTATTGGGGAATAGGATACCAATCGCGCGCCATTATTTAGCTGGACCTTTGCACCCGGTTCAAGTTCCAAAATACATCCAGCAGGAACTACGACGTCTTTCTCAATAAGCAAGGTACCTTTAGGAATTAGGACTGAGTAGTCGTTCAGAAATCTATCCAAGGTCAAAGAGGTGTCACCACTGTATACCCCGTGCTCTAGTTCGCAGCGGTGCGTTTTGTCAGTGCTAAGTTTCAATCCTGAGAGCGCGAATCGTTCAGAATCGTCGACTAGAGATTGGTGCCTGATTCTCAGCTCCCTGGATTTTTTATCTATCTCTTGGATGCCGACACCATATTTTTGTAGGATTCCAGTAATACCACCAGAATCGGCAACATTACGAAAATCAAACAATGGATAATCTCGTCGCAGGATATTTATCCTCGAATCTAATTCAGGTTGTATATCTAACCAAAACTCCTTCAGATAAGAGGAATCCGAAAGACGCGCCAACTCTTCTAGATAATGTTGCCGAAATAGCGGATCGTCCATGAATTCACGAAGTAGAAACCCCGTATTGTAGGTGTCGAACAATCGCGAGAACCGATCTGAGGGGGTACCCGTGACAAGTTCGTTATAGTTATCATCGGGCGCAGGTTCTAGCAATCCACTAATTGGATTGAAGAAAAATCGGAGATTTACATAACTCAATCCATGCCATGCATTAAAGATATCTGCTAGCGCAAAGTAGCGTGCGAACAGCGGGACATCAAAGGTTTCTGCCACTGTACTTTTGCCATCGCGAAAAGATACTAGCAAAAACGTGGCGCGTTGAAGTAGCTCTCTATAGTTCTCTTCTTGATATCTTCCGTAGGTTGTTACATCTGTTTCAAAAAATTTAACATCGTTCGATGGAAGGGGCGGGTCATCGCCAGAAACGGTCCAAGGGTCGGAAAATTTCACAAATACTGAATCGGGACGACGATTGTACTCAGCCAACTGAACATCAAAGTGTTCGTCAACGACATAAATCCCTTTTTCCTGTCCGTTAATTCGTAGTCTGATAAGTTCATAACGCTTGGCAATTATCCCTTCCCGATAAAGCGCTCTTCGAAAGACCCACTCGTGTAGAAATCCTCTTCTCTTTGGTGACATTAATGCGAATCGGCGGAAACCAAAAAACGCCCCATCATCCCGGATAACCACTCTAAACGAAGGCTTCTGATCTTGAACATGGGTACGAACGTCGGTACCTTTGAAGCGCAAACTAACACGAAAGACTTGATCACCTTTTTGGAGATATCCTGTTACTTTTGCGTGCTCTAAGAGGGCTGACTTTCCAGAATCAATAGCAAGTGAACCTGCGTGTTCTAAAGTTTTGACCGCCCTGAAGCCAAGATCTAAATCGACAATCGGCACAGCCTCTGAATACGTTCGTATAGTTCTCCCCACAACATTTGGTTCGAGGAAAATACTCGCCGCATGTGATAGCCAGAAATTTTTACTGAGAGCATCGCGGATAACCCTGGGGTCTGTTGTCCAGAGATTAAATACGGTCACCGAGGACGCCAGGACCCCCAGTCCGAGAAAGCAAAAAGTGATCCGGCGTAGTCGAGACCGAAGGGATCTCCTGATTGGAAGTTTGAACGTTATATGATCAGATAGGGGTTGCGTATGCGAGGACGCATTCTCCAACGAGATCATATGATTGGTTTGCTGTCGATGACTCGTATTGAGGAATCCGGTGCTAATGAGCGAATGTCCTGTGCAAGCGACGTAAGAACCTCCAAGTTTTCAATCTCAACGATAAATAAAATATCTACCGCATCGGAGGTCTCGTCAAAGCGTTTAATTTTTGGACTCCTGGTTCGCTCAGAGACGATTTCTGTAACCGAATCAAGACTAAGTCCATTGGAAACTGGCCACGAGACAGACAAATGATGCAGCGCATCTGTTTTGCTACTTGCTCTGGTGAATTTCTGCAGGAACACCAGCCCGAGAATCACCACAGTAGAGACTACCGTAACCTTAGTTTGATTTGCTCCAAGACCAAGTCCGATGGCAATCACCAAAAACAAGTAAGCCAGCTCTTCAGGCTCCTTTATCGCCGCCCGAAATCGAACAATGGACAAAGCTCCTACTAACCCAAGTGACAAAGCCAACGATGACTTTACTATGCTTATGATCAGCATAGTCGTCATTCCTATAATTACAAATGTCTTTGCAAACGTCTTCTTATCTGATAGGGCGAGAGCGAACCTCGAATAGAAGACAGAGACCGCGTAACACAAGAGAAAAGCTATGCCGAGATTCACCGAAAACTCTACGACATCCAATTTCGCGGAACTCATAAGTCCAGCACTCAATAGACTATCAAGAAGCTCTAATTGACTTGGGGAGCCTTCTGGTGGAAGTGTGCCGACCAAGTTGGAGGTTGTGCTAGTGTTAGCCGTCGTCATTACGTCGATTACCCTAATCCAAAATCCGCATACTTCTTGCTATCTTACCTGTTCTCTCGAGACTCTGGTATAACCTTGCCTTCCAAATTTTTTTCGCTTAAGCCCTGTTACCTACTAGATTCGACTTAGTTTCTGCCCCGACTCCCGTCATTTCGGTTCTTTTTAGTGCTCGTTGATAAAAGAAACGCTGAAGCGAAACATGCTTTTGGATGTATGAATTGATGACTCGCGACCTTGTCGCTATTGCTTAGAACACACTGCCACGCTGCTGTCTGCAATTTAGCTTCTTTTGGAGTTTCACACCGCTTTTCAATTAAACGGTCATCGAATTCAATTACGGCGTCACGAATCTCTTTGGGTAACAAAGAGTCCACTCTTATTCCAGCATCTCTATACGCTTGCGTCCGTTGCCAACTGTTCTGAACATACTCTTCAAAGGTCAATTCCACACCCGTATCGACCCAGGTTAACCGCTTAGGAAATGTCATCGTATAGTGCCAAGACCACGTATGCATTATCGGTAGAAAGTTCACGAAAAGCATTGGTCGACCTAGGCAAAGTGCCATCGTGTCGATGCCCGTGCCCGTGGTTACAACGAAGGCACAATGGGCAAGAAGCCAAATATCAATTAGGTCATCCAGCTCGTCGTCTCCCGAGAGATCTACTACCCGAGGTATACCGGGTCTGAATATTTGTTTATTGAACCGACCCACCCTGAATACAAAATAGCCCCTATCAGCTATGGCCTTGGCACTGCATTCGAAGTCTTTGATTTCTGAGTTCCGGTAGGCGTGGTAGTCCCAATGCCCCGGTGGCTTTCCAGAAACATGCGCGAGATAGCCAGCATCCCGCACTACATAACAAACAAACTTATCCGTACGGTTTAAGCCATACTTCTTCAGAAACAAACTGACCTGATCACTCTCACTCTCTGAAAATAAGCCCTCCAGGTTTCGATCGCCGTCCAACTTTCCTCTAGGATCGCGCGAATGTGCAGAAACACGAGCCGGATCAAGGATATGCTTTTGCCGGATTGCTTCATAGAGCTTAAGCCAGTATGCAGCATGCTCGGCCCAACTCCAGACTCGAATCTCCCGCCGCACAATTCTTTCAAACGCAAGGTTTGAAGACCGGCCCACAAAAAAGAAGACGTCAAAATATCGGCGGTGGTCTTGAATTTGATCTCGATACCAAAAGAAGTCGAAAATGAAATGACCAACCCGATCTGATGTGAAATATCCGATCCGCACGCGACGAACGACCCCCGAAAACAACACAAGTACAGCGACCGGAAGCATCAATATCCGACAAATTATCTGATAGAAAATCCTCAACAACTTCTTAGTTCGATTTCTGACACTTATCGAAGAGTTTGTTACCATCTGACTCAATCACTAAAAGATGTATTGTTTCGATTTTTACCATAAGAGTCGGGTTTGCTATGTCCTAGAGTTTCAGGCAATAAGTAAACACCTCTACACCCTCGCTACGAGTTGCGGGTACCGTAAACTTTTTCCCGGACCTGCTTTCAAATCTGCTTTTCCTCAAAATTGGCCAAATCATAAATTTTGAGACCTGAGCCCCCATAAATTTGCTTTCCGCCCAAGGGAGTTTTTCTTATGACATAGCGGAAATCATAAGACCGTGCAAGATTCAACAGTTCCTCTTCTGATAATTTCTCTATCCGACTCTGAATTCGATTAAGCAAACAAGCAGTTCCTCCACTTCCTTGGTCCCAACATGTCTTCCAGTCAACCCCGAAATCTTCTAATTTTTCGACATATCTTGCAGCAAAATTCCTATCGAACATCAGTGTGTTGTCCCAACGACTAAATATAAATTGCCGATCCGACACTATGGGTCCCGCGTACCCGAGAACAGGACTTGCAAACAATACGGCGCCACGAGATGTCAACGTGAGCTCGTTCAGGCTCTTAAGAATGTCTAATTGTCTACGAAGTTCTTCACTTGCGTTGTAAGACACAGTAGCGAAAATCTGTTCTGTTAATTCTTTGTCGTTCTGACTAAGCTGTGACCAGCTGTCGTTAAACACCTCATGACGCAAATTGTTATTGCCTAGAATGATGCCAGAATAAATCAGAATAATTGCGAGAACACCCCTTCGAATTGATTTTCTCATAATGAAACAACCTGTGACTGCAAGTGCAATCAACAACAAAACTTTTTGCAGCTCTGCCATTAATCGGAGATCATCAATCTGAATAACAAATTGAAATACCAAGAGCAAAACTCCAAATCCCAGCATCAACCAACCGCGCAATCCCAACATTCTCGCCCGAAACACGATTAGGGCCATTGCAACCAGGCCAATTACAACAAGTGAATGAAGAAGCGCAGCGCAAAGCACGAGTGAAAAAACAATGCGCCCTGTCTTGCCATCTTCTTCGCTTTGCTCTAAGAAAAATAACAGAATTTGAGTGAGTGCCACAATACTGACCACCCAAAGTCCGCGACGAAACTGTAGTGATATAAAGAACTCGCTCGCTAATCCAAAAGTTAGGCCTGCAGCCTGGATTAGCTCAAAAGAAACCAACATAGTGGCTAACGGTCCAAACGTTAATGCCAAACAGTCAATGAATCTCAGATTACGTCGATTCTGGATTGCAATTAACGTCGACAATAAGATTAACAATCCGTTAATTCCCATAGTCTTCCAAAGAAGATCATAGAGTGCCACGTCCCCCACTTCTAACATCAGCGCAAAGCGATACCAATCAAAAACAGAATACTCAAGCGGAGTCGCACCAGCATGTGTTTCGGGCCGGACAAGCAAAATAAAACCGACTAAACAGGCGGTCAACAAAATAAAGCGAGAAAAAAGTCTTCTGCTTCTGATCAATGCATAGAGACCATAACCTGGCAGGAGGAATGCCAAGCCAGACAACATATCCAACGGGTGAATCAAAACACCGAAGCATGAAAGAACAAAAAATAGAGCTATGTAGTCTTTTGCTAGGGAATAAATTCCCCCAATCAGAAGAAACGCAATAACGGCTTTCCGATCAAAGACTAGAGATGAACTATCAAATCCTGGAACAAAACCGTGTGCAACTAAGGCGACGATGAGGATTACGAGACCTACATTTGTGCTTGTTGCTTGAGTCTTCAGCGCAAAGAAGCCAACCCACATTGCCATGACGGATAAGGTAACCGCGGCAATCAGATTGACTGCGGGGGTCAAAACAATTGCCGCTAGAAACTGATGGAAGAGAGATATCGGTTGGTTTTCTGCTACAAGACTTAGCGGGAAATCGTCGTATTTACTTGGTTGAAAAACAATGTCTGAGTAGAACAAGTTATAGGTAAGAAATCTATCGACATCGACTCCGTACGCAACCAAAATAATTAGCGAAACCAGGACGAACAAAATTAATTGTTGGCCCAGTAGCCCATCGGACTGGGGACTGTCTATACGCATGGGAAAAACGTTTTAACAGAACACGAAGCTACCAATACGCTGCCCCATTAATCGGCAGGTGACTTACGGGCAGAAATTTCTCGCTCCACGATCACGGTAGGATATCCTCGAACTACGTTATGAATTCTGCTCAAATATTCGCCAATAATTCCAAGCAGTAGCGAGATAATTCCAAGCGACAGGAGGATTAAGATTGTTGTTGTCGCAAACCCTGCTGCCCACTGCTGTTGAAATACCAGTTTTCCGATCAGATAAATGATACCGAGCATGAAACTGCACAATGAGACAAAAATTCCGACTCTGGTTGCCAGTCTCAAAGGAATGTCAGAATGATTCAGAAATCCATCGATAGCCAACGCGATCATTGCTTTGTAGGGAAACTTGCTTTTCCCCCACTGCCTCATATTTCGTTCATAAGAAATTCCTACTTGCTCAAAGCCAATAGCCGAGATTATCCCACGCAAATATGGCTTCTGATCCTTAACCCGAGCCAACTGCTCAATGACCAGCCTATCGACCAACCGGAAGTCACCCGCGTCAACAGGGATATCATCACTCGATGCTTTTTTTAGCATCCTGTAGAAACTCCTACGCATAAAAGTTCGAAATGCACCTTCCTGTCGCCTATCACGGATTCCATAAACAACTTTGGCACCCCTTTCCCACTCTCGAAGAAACGAAGGGATTAATTCTGGTGGATCTTCAAGATCCGCATCCAATTGAATTGCAGCATCCCCTCTTGCAGAAAGCAGCCCGGTCAGTATTGATCTTTGGTAGCCGACATTTCGTGAGAACCGAAGAGCTCTGATTTGCGGTCGTGTTTTTGAAAGTCTCAGTAGTTCCTCAAAACTGCCGTCGTCACTGTGATTATCTGTGAAGAGAATCTCATAATCGTATTGGGAAAGTTCACGACTCATTACTGCTTCTACTCGATCACAAACAGATTCTAGATTACCCCGCTCGTTCAGGACCGGGACTACCACAGAAAGCACTTTCGGAGAAGAATTAACCATAGACTAAAGGGCCCGATGTCATATGGGATATCGTCTTTGCAAGGCCATCCTCCAAATTTGTTTCAGCGGACCAGTTCATAGAAGCCAGCGCTTTCTCAGGGCTACCTACGATAGACATGGCCTCGTTTGTTCGGTATGGCAGAGCCCCAAGTATGAGGTCCGATTTCGATTTGGTTAACTGAAGCACCATTTCTGCTACTGTCTTTACTCTGACGCCGTGCCCACTACAGATGTTGAATTCTTGTCCCGCAACGCTTTCCAATTCTGCTGCTTGCATGAAAGCCTGAATTACATCCGAGATAAAAACGAAATCTCTTAGTTGACCACCTCTGGTTAACTTAATCTCATGTCCCGCGAGTGCTTTTTGGATTAGATAAGGCACTAATCGGGAACTGGCCTCACCTGGGCCATACACCATGAACGGCCGCAAAACTACCGTACCCAAATCGAAAAGCAGCGATGACAACAAAACTGTTCGAGATGCTTCTGCTTTTGTTTTCGCGTAGAGGGATAGAGGACGAAGTTCTTGACTCTCATCCAGGCTTTCTCCACTTCCGTACTCAAAGCAGGAACCAATGTAGATGAACCGTTGGACCCCATTGTCTCGGGCCGCCGCAAGCAATTTCTGCGTTCCCAATACATTCACGGCTGTTAAATCCTTCGAGTCACACGAGAGATTTGTGACTCCGGCTGCTGCAAGATGGAACACGACTGACACTTTGGGCAACGAGCGATTTAGCTCTTCTTGTGAAGCCGTTGCAAGATCATGCTCTAAAAACGACAAGTAACGATTTGGTTTTCCGAAAAAACGAGCATCTTTTTTCGATCTAACCAATACGCAAACCGCTACTTTTCTCCCAATTAGATACCTTACAAGAGTGCTGCCAATAAATCCCGTTGCTCCTGTGACCAGAAAAGACTTCGACTCGACCGAGCTGTTCAATTCATTTATCGTGCCTAGCTTGTAATAGTTCAGAATTATATTTTCTGGCGCAAGATTGTGCTAGGAGTCCTATGATGCCTCTGCTTTCAGTCGCTTAAAATCTGCTTCTTCTGAAACACCCAATTAATAATTGCCGGTATAAGTAGAAAATGCAAACCTAGCGCCGGGATTATGTACCTCACCAGTGGCGTAAACAAAAACGCGAATAGCCAAAAGTATAACGTAATCATCAAAACAAATAAGCCTAAGCGTCTGGTATGACTTTTTTTGATCACACTCCAGAATCCGAAAACTGTCAGAACCAAGTAGCCACTGATAAGAACTCGAGATATATCTTCATTTTGGTGACTATCGGTACCATACCAACTCCTAGTTAACTTGAGAACAAAGAAACGTAATGCCAGTGTCGGGTCATCCACAAATCGCTCATAAACGACTTGTAGTAACTGCTGCGTCGATGGTGGGTTATAAACATTTGCCGGATTACCGATCTTAAGTGAACCGCTACCCTCTTCTGGCATAAAAATAACCGCGTAAATATCTTCCATAAACTCTTTTACGTCAGGGGCCAAGTTGAGTTCTATTTTGTACTCCTTTGAGCGAAGACCGAAAATAAAACCCTCTTCTATGCTACGACTTGCATGAGCCCCGTCTGATAAGAATACAAACTCTCCCTTCTGTTCGTAAAGGTATACATGCCAGGGTGTTAACGTCGCTATATATCCAAAGAGCAAAAAAACAGCGCCGATTATCCGAGACGAGCAAGCTGCCGGCCGGTACTCGATCCAGAAAAATATAAGAAACGGCACTACCAAACCAACCCCAATTGGTCGAATCAATGTCGCAACACCTAAGGCGACTCCAACACACAGTAACTGATGCCGACTAACGCCCTTATTTGTTGATTTCAGCATCACCCAAGCAGCAAAAAACAATGCCGAAAAAAATGGCACCTCGCTGTATGGCTGACCTAAGAACCAAAGTACGAATGGGCTAGACATCCATGCTGCCGCTGTAAACAACGCCAATCTTCCGCCCCAATAGACTTTAGAAATACTAAAAAGTATTAGGCAAGATAACGCCAGTAAAAGAATGTTGTACGCATATATTGCAGTCTCTCTATCAACCAACGTATTAGGTAAAACCCAGAATAAACCCGCCAACAAAACCACATGGCCGGGCGGCCTGTCAAGCGCCGGTCGTTTCTCGACTCCAACTTCCAAGCCGTTTCCCGCCACAAGATTTTCTGCGACTGGCAAGTACCACCCCTCACAATCGCTACAACTCTTTTGCCGAACCGAATCTGGCATAAACTCGAGACAAATCGTAAAAAAAAGCATGGAAAATAAAAAGACCCATAGTCCATCGCGTCTTTCCCAGCGCGAATACTTTCTTTCCGGGTGAACTTCATTACCCATTAAGTATTATCTCGAGCCAGTCTTTATCCAAAAGGATATTCAGGGCGTTTAACGCTACCGCGTAAGAAAGAAAAACCACACAGCCACTCAACTGAACCCGCTTAGTCGTATGTAGAAGTGCCCAGACTAAGAAAATTAATTCGGCAGCAAAATAAAACACTAGCAGACGTGAAAAGATTTCTGGATAGATAACAAGCGGAATCAAAAAAATAAAAAAACAAAGACGCAAAAATCTGGGATCAAGATATTTCTCTCTTTTTGATCTACCTGCGATCATCTCGCTAAATAATAACACCGCGCCTATCAGTGCAAGTTTAACCGGCGCTGCGGTTCGAAAAAGTTCTTCTGAGGTATCAATGTGGTAGTAGGTTGTAAAATATGGCGCTCCCAACTTGATCCCGATTTTGATGACCACCACGCTTGCCACACCAAGTATGATTGCAAGAACGTATTCGTTTATTGCTATCTTGCGAATTTTGCTAGATCGGAAAATTTCAGATAGTTGCCTCGCTTTCCAAAATAATAGTGACGTGATCGCGAATACTGAACTCCAGGGATGGAAAAGAAACGACAGGATAAAACTCACTGAAGCAAGGCTATATTTTTTTTGGACTACCGCTGCGAGTACCAGAACGCTCGAGCATGTTCCGACAAACTGACGAATGGCGTTTTGTGATCCTACAAAGAAAAATACAGAGCCAAGGATTCCCAAGACGAGTACACCGTAGAAATAGGCCTTAGGCTTCGATTGTGCTAATTGTGAATACAAAAGTGAAAGTGCGGTGGAGAGAAGAGCCAGACCAAGTATTCCAACCAGCAGTACCAGAGAATCTGAGACATGCCTATCCCTAATTATTCTTGGGAGAAAAGATCCGTGCGGCAGTATCGGACGGGTCAGATCAATTAGAAAATTAAAGGCTGGAGAATTCCGAAAAAACCCTGGGGATTGATATTCCCGTTGCTCCACTTCCGTTAAGTCTTCTAATTTCCAACCGTCTTTCTTTTGGTATGTAGAAGTAATCCAGGGTGGTATTCCCGTCTCAAAGTAAACAGAATACCTCGGGAGATCAAATGTCGCCGGTTTAGTCGCGTAGACCGCGGTCAAAATTAATAGCGAAACAAATACTGAGAAGTAATTTGTCCTACGGGACAATAGTCCAAAAACAAGTATATGGCCCAGTAGCCAGAGACCCAACAACAAAGAGAGTGCTATGTTTGGCGCCATTGAAGCAATAATCACATGACTCAGTTAGTTGCGGGACTCATATATGTTGGAATATTACTAACGCCTGGCTGGCTATTGGCGAGGCTTCTGTTTCCAAATCACCATAAGTTCCTTCTCTCGTACTCACTTAGCCTGCTCATATTGGCGGCAACCCTGATGGTAGCCTCTGCCGCCGGATATTACCCTGTAGGCTGGCTTAAATTAATTGGTTGTGTAGTAGTTGTCTTATTTACTATCAACTTGTTTTGCAAACCTTATCAACAAACATCTGACGCAGAACGAGAGAAACGATCAAACCCATCCGAGCCGAGAAACCAAAAACTAGGTGCGCTTTTCGTTCTTTTTAGCTTTTCGTTCTATCACCTTACCGTAGGGCCGTACTCAGAAATTCCATCTGATATCTGGATCCATCTAGCGCGCGTCAATAATATCTTCCTAGGGTCAGATTCAATAGCAAATGGAGTTTGCCTTCCGGTTCAGTGCGTATCAGATCAAGGTCATTTAACTTATCTTCTCCACTCCGCTGTTGCAGCATTGGTCGGAGTCAACCCAATTGATCTTATAAACATCAGCACCTTAGTGGCTGGATCGATCTTTTTATTGTCTGTTTATTTCTTTAGTTTATGTGTTTTTTATGATGGTGGAGTCCCCAGTCGACTTTGCCCTCTAGGTGGGGCTCTTGCCGCACTACTAACGCTACTAATATTTGGAACCGCATCTTTTTCCTTCGTGCGGTACTACAGTTATTTTCCCGTTGTATTCGCTTTTCCCGTATTTTTTCTCGTGATTCTACTCTTTAAAGACTTCTTGGAAGGTGGATCGTGGTCAACTCTTATTTGCTGGTTATCCATCCCAGTCTTTATTTTGCTGATACAGGGAATTCATCGTCAGGAAGCTTTCTTTTCCCTGGTGGTTTTAGCTGCTCTAGCATTGGCTTATGGCGTTGAGACATTCGTTTCTCAAAGATCTTTTTTAGGTTCTTCATCCCATTCAAGAAGAAGGTCTCTCTTCTACCTAACAATAGTCTCCATTATCCTTGCAATTAGCCTTCTTCTTAGGCTTGAGTTAAATGAATGGAGCGGTACACCGCATGTTGTCGATGCTGGCTTATATTTCAATTTACTGAAAGGCCTGCCGCTAGATAATCCTTCTTTCAGACTGTGGGACACAATTGGATATTCAGGGCTGGTTGTTCTCATCTGGGCCATCTTCCGTTGGCGAATGGTGGTGCAATCGAAGTTTTTACTGGTAAGTCTGCTTCTTCCATTATTAACTAATCTTAATCCTTTCTATGCCGCTCTTTTCCTACGCTTGGATATGCCCTCTACTCTTTGGCGCACAGCTTATCTCTTTCCTGTTGGAATCTTGGCCGCCTTTTTGATCGTGAGTTACGTCTTTCGATCAGCAGACGGCAGAAATCGAATTCCCGACTACCTACTTCTAATTTTTCTGATTGCTGCGTGCGTCCCGTGGCAGATTGGAGATTTCTACAATAGGACTAGCCGAATACCGAGTCTCTACCCCTCTGCGGCGGCTAGCGGGGCCCAATTGTGGGAGGACTTGATTGATGCCTCTCTCGCGCTTCAGTCTCAAATTCCCATCAAAAGAATTATCACCGACTCTACTACCCGCTTCATCCTTGAGGCTTCGACCCGGGGTACGGTACAGTCCCGATCTCAGGGCTTTTATTTTCCCAAACACAATCAAGATTATCAGCGTGATTTCTTAGAGTCTGATTACTCAGGATCGCTATTGGTGATTAACCGACGTGATGGAAAGGTTACAGCCAATGCAAGATATTCTGGGCACTGGCCGGCCAATACACTTCAAGTCTCTCAAAAATATCCTCCCGACTTAGATAGCTTTATAGCAAATCATCCAAGTCTCTTCGAAAGGCTTTGGTCTTCCCGAGATATTGACATATTTCTAATGAAACGTGATGTTAACTAAAAGCTCGAAAGGGCTCTGCGTAGTATTCGTCGTTTCTACACTAGGGCGTTCAGGACCCACTCGGCAACTTCTCAACCTCGTGAGACATCTCTACGCTTTGTCTGTAACCGTGCACATTGTCACCCTTTCCCCCGAGCCCAACGAAAGTCTGATTAATATTTTTCGCTCCGCAAAATTAACTCTCCACAGCCTCGATCTCACACGACTTCAAAGTATTCTTTACGGCCTTCCGCGCTTAAAGAGCCTGATCACTGAACTGGACCCCGACATTATTCATTCTCAGGGATTAAGATCCGATGCGCTCTGCGCGTATATCAAGCATCCAGTCAAGATCACCACCCAGCGCAATAATCCGTCCTCGGATTATCCTCGCCTCTACGGGCCTCTTGTCGGTCAATTGAGTGCGCTATTGCATGTTTACGTTCAGCGCAATCTCTTAGTTGTAAAGTGTGCGAAAAGCATCGGACAAGAGAGTACAAAGCATCAGCGTCGGTCCTTTGTCATACCGAACGGTGTAGACGTGAAAGCATTTTCTCCCCTAGAGAACCCTTCAGATCGACCGCACCTTCGCGAGCGGCTCGAACTACCGAAAACGGGCTGTCTGTTTCTTTATACTGGACCATTGATTTCGAGAAAAAATATCAACTGCTTAATTAAGGGATTCTCGAACTTAAGCAGTGGCAGTGAACATCTGATCATCCTAGGATCCGGTCCCGAAGGCGTAGCGCTTCATCATCTTGCAAAACATCATCCGGTGATACATTTCCGAGAGCCAGTGTCTGATGTTCTTCCGTATCTGCAGGCTGTCGACTATTTCATCTCCGCATCATCTGACGAGGGTCTCCCAAATAGCGTCCTTGAAGCGCTCGCAGCCGGTCTGCCTGTTCTTTTGTCCGACATTCCTTCACATAGAGAGATTCTTGAGCGCACGCATAATGCTGGCGTCTTTTTTGATCCCAAAGTCCCACAAAGTTTGAGTCGACTAATTCCTGACCTACCCAACAGGCACTTATCTTCATCTGCCGCTCGCGCGCTCGCGTGCACACATTTCGATAGCTTTAGAGTTGCAGAGCAATATCTCGCCCTATACGAGAACAGTCTGTAGTGGACTTTCGATACCCCGCTAAGAGCAGATAGTGTTCAAACTCATTGTTTCCCAACGGATACCGAGGTGTGACATCTTGGTGTTTGACACAGTTGGCGCTAGCTGGATAGACACATGCCTCCCAAAAGGAACAAGACGCACAACGATAAGTTTCCGCAACGAGTCTCCAATCATTTTAAGTTTCCGATTCCTGTTGGGACTTCTCCGTGGTCTCTTTAGGTACTCGCCATTAAAGCCTGCGTGGATCTCAACTCTTTTACTAAGCGGCGCTGTAGAACATATTTCACCAAAGATCATAGTTAGTGTCGCGGACAACAACCTAACGCTGGCTCGATTTGCTGAAAACAACAAAACTCTCCAAGTCGTGCTTATCCAAAACGCGATGCGTGATACTGCCGGCTCAATCACGCCGAAACAAAAACTACCTACCTATCTCGCTTTCGGGAAAACTGAGCTCGCCATCTTTTCCCGGCTAGGGATCTCGTGTGAAAGTTATATTCCTATAGGCTCTGTAAAGTTAGGTCTTGCCATGAGACCTGAAAATGCCGCGTCCCTTAAAACTGAAGAGATTGCTTTCATCTCGCATTATCGCCCTTCAATGTTTGACGATGCCCGATCAACCCTCGACCATCTGATTGAAAAAAACCAACGGCGGCTGTTTTCTGCTTGTATTGGTTACATCGGAGACTCAGATCGCCGTTTAATTGTTCTGACGAAAACCCGAAATCGAGAAGACCAAAAGGCTGAACGGTCGTACTACATTAATCTTGCTCAGCAAAAACCCATTTGCTTCGTCACACCCGACAAAGCTGAGCGGGAGCTGGATTCTTATCTTGCAGGGCTCTCAAGTGCTCTAGTAGTGCATCCGGGCTCCACGTTGGGCCTTGAATTATTTGGGGCCGGAAAAAAAATCATAACTGGTGCGAGTGCTGATTCCGAATTAGTAAGTGCTTGGGGCATCTCAGAGTATCTTAAAGTACTTCCCTCGTTCACCAAGCTCGAGTCAGATCAAGGAATGGCAGACTTTTGCGCTCTCGCAGATCGACTTTTAGAGATGCCCACCACGGAGTATCTAGATCGAACCCTTGAATCTCGATCACTACTTATGTCTATACCTACCGATACAAGTGCACATACACAGGTTCGCCAAGTAATCGAGGAAATGCTGCATGCGGTTTAGCCCAAGTCATCTACTATAGTGCGCCACGATGCAGCTGCGCGCTCTATGTCGTAGTCCATCGCCCTTTCTTGACACTTTTCGCGATAACTTAGCTGCTCTTGCGGTTTACAAAACACTATCTTATTTATCGACTTGATCCACGCTTGTATGTCGATTCTTTGGCTACTAGTACGAGGCATTAAAACTCCATAAGGTGTTTCTATTGGCTTGCCTGACTTCAGATCTAAGTCGGTGCTACACTTCTTTGATCGCCATAGTTCGCGGATCGCTGTGGAACTATCCGAGACGACTGAGGGGATGCCTAGACTCATAGCTTCGAGCAAGGAAACAGGTAGCCCCTCCCAAAAAGACGTCATTATCATAGCCTTCGCCCTCGCAACAATTGGATAGGGATTTCTTTGAAAGCCAAGGAAAAAGACGTGGGCTTCGGAATTCTGAACGACAGGGGTCTGCTCTGCCCACGCAGTCAACCCTAAGTCCGCACAAGACCTATGAAGATCCTGACGCAAATGACCGTCTCCGAGGAGTACAAGTTTGACCTCTCTATTTTGCTCGGAAGACAGTAGATACTCTCTGAAGACTTGAAGCATCTGGAGATGATTTTTCTGCTCGGTAAGGCTTGCTACACTAACTATGTATGAATACCGTCCGACAATACCTAGAGCAGTAGTGTCTTCTTTTGCTGCAACCCTAATTGAATTTACATCTACCGGATTATCCTGAACTTGTATTTTTGAGGGCGCAAGTCCGGTAATATTCACAAGGTCATCAGCAATTCCTTGAGATACTGCGATGACACTGTCGGCGTTCTTATAAAGTATTTTGCACAATGCAAATTTGAGTCGATTGCGCGGAGTTCGACGTTGATAACTGTCACTTATCTTATTGTGCACAAATAAAAGGCGAGCCCCTCCGCAGAACGTCAACATGTTGGCAAAATTGGGCCCTTCTAGATGACTGATTGTGCAGCGTGGCTTCAAACGCATTTTCAGCTTCTGAATTCGGATAAGTCGAACAAGATTTATCCAAAGCGTCCGCCAGATACCGCCTTTGTGCCGATACCCAACTACGCAAATAACCTTACCGGGGATCTTTATCTCGTCTTCATTCTCGAAAACTAAACCGGTAGAGTTATCAATGTGCGTAATCATTTGACGGGAAACTACCTCCGCACCTCCCCCTGACAACGCATTGGACAGTATAAATACCGAAGATCCCACTATTTGCCTTTTGATCTGAGTTGATTCCGATTTATAGGCGATTCAAAACCACTAAGCGTCTTCGTGTTCATGAATTACGCGGTGATATTCATCCATATGACCGATATCAGCCCAGTATTCATGGATTGGAAACATGGTTACCTTTTGCCCCTCGAACGCAACCTTATTTAATAGCTCTGGCATACCTAATACTGTATTTGATTCAAACGAGTCGATTAGTTCTGGCTCAAGAACATAAATTCCAGCATTTATAAAGCATTGTTTTACGGGCTTTTCTACAATTTTTTTCATATTCTCCTGATCCCCCTCGACTACTCCAAAAGGAATCGTGAATTCGTACTCTCGAACACAAACTGTCGCTGAACTTCCACTTCGGATGTGGTGATTAATGAGTTGTGAAAAGTCCACTTTGGTGATTAAGTCCCCATTCATAACGATGAAAGGTTCTTCGATCTGCTCGCTATCGAGCATTCCTACCGCTCCTGCAGTCCCACGCGGCTTGTCCTCCTCTAGATACTGTATTTTGACTCCCCATTTCTCGCCATCGCCGAAATGCTCTCGTATCTGGTCCGCTTTATAGTGGACCGATATTATGAAATCATAAAACCCCTCTTCTGAGAGCTGCTCGACGATCATTTCGAGAATCGGTCGACCGCCGATAGGCAATAACGGCTTTGGTATCTCCTTTGTGAGCGGATAAAGTCTTTTTCCGAACCCTCCCGCCATTAGCAACACCCGATTATTTTTTTTTCGCCTAAGGAGTAACTCTTGAATGGTTTCAAGGCCGACCACAGAACCCTCATCATCAATCACGGGCAGATGCAGCAATGCTTTATCCCGCAGAATCTGAAGCCTTCGGCCACGGGATTCCTCCTTGCGGACATACGTCGGTTTATCCTCCATGATGTTCTCAACCGAAGCAGTTATTGAATAGCCAGCTAGCAGCGCGCGACGGATATCACCATCAGTTACGGTGCCCAGCAATTTTCTGTCCTCGTCGACAACTAAAACAATTTGCAACGAATTGTCGGACAACAGCAGCGCCGCCTTCTCCAAGCTATCGCTTCTTGTCAGCAATACCGATGATAAGTCTTCAATCATGTACCACTCTCGCTGTTGGCATTTTGATCATCGTTATGTATGTTTTACAGTGTGCTGAGTTAGGCTTCAACGACCATTTACTAACGAACCCGCCTTAATCATTGAATTCTTTTCAATAGATACTCCTGGCGTAACAATAGTCCCCGCTCCAATCAGACTGCCACTTCCGATTCTGACGTTCCCTGTGATAGTGACGCCAGGGCATATATGGGAATGAGCACCGATCTCGCAATCATGATCAATACAAGCGCCGGTGTTCACGATCGTATCGATCCCAATAACTGTTCTCGGTTGAATGACAGCGCCCGCTAACACCTGCGCTCCTTCCTTGATCTCCACACCAGCGGCAACAATTGATGTTGGATCGAGAACGGGCCTGAATCTGAAACCCAAGGACCGTAGTCGACTCGCAGCCTGACAGCGCGCGCTTTGCGCCGGCGCTGCCATTCCGATGCCGTTCACAAGCATCACTTCACTCGGCTGCATTTTGTCGAGCACTGAATCGTCCCCAATGATCGGAATCCCAAGCTCAGACCCATTCTCATCTCCAACACGCTTGGTCGCACCAAGAATCGACGCTCCTAAACGAAAAAGACTCGACACTACGACAGCGGCGTGCCCGCCTGCGCCAATGACCACGACCGGTAGTTCGTCAGATAAACTCATCGATGTTGTAATCCTTAGCAGCAACCTCACCCAAGAGATCCCAAAACTCCATCGGCGAACGACCCTTACCAGGTCTCTTCGCGGTTACATTATCCGCGGAGAATTTCTCTCCTTTAGCTATGGGCTGGTTCGCTACCAAACTTTTTCGTGCGACCTCGAGATTTTCTATCTCCGTGGGATGTGGCAACTTTTGACCATCCCCCAACGACTGCTCTACACTGCGGATCCCCTCCGCCATGCGAACAAATTGATCGGGAAGAAGCGATGCTGCGTGATCAGGTCCTGGAAGTCGATTATCCAACGTAACATGTTTCTCAATAACGGATGCACCCATCGTTACGGCTGCTATTGACACTGCTATGTCAGGGGTGTGATCGGAGTAACCAATCCGAAGCCCAAAATGCTCCTTGAGTGTTGCCATCGCTCGCAAATTGACACTCTCGTATGTCGCTGGATATTGGGTCGTGCAGTGCAAGAGAGTGACTTTTGAGCGAAGCTTTTCCTGGCCTGCTTCGCTCTCGAACGCTGAGCGAAAATTATCTGTACTTGGGTTCTCATGGCCCAATAAACCAAATGCCAAGACCGAAAGTGCTTGCCATACCTCTCTTAGCGAACACATGCCAGTCGAGAGAATAATATTCTTATCTGCCTGCCCATACTCAAGCAACAATGGGCCGTTCGTGATCTCGCCTGATGGAATCTTCAAGACTGATAGGTCAAGTTCGCTACGCAGAAAATGAAGGCTCGGAGAGTCAAAAGCTGTAGACATAAAAGTCAAACCGGATTTTTCCGATTGAATCTTCAGTCTTCGAAAATCGTCCTCACGCAGCGCCAATCGTTCGAGCATTTCGAACTGCGACTCTTCGCCAGGAACATGCATTTTCTGATACGCCGCTCGTTCTGCCTCACGTGTCACCATTAGGCTGGGGGTGAAGGTCTGGAACTTGATCGCATCAGCGCCGGCAGCTTTGGCAACTTCAATCAATTCCATGGCCTTTTTTATCTCACCGTCGTGATTTACTCCAGCCTCAGCAATGATGAAGACCGACTGATCAGGGTTAAAGAGACTCATTTCTTCAGAAACCGTTCTAGAATTCCCAGACCGACGGAACCGCTTCGCTCCGGATGAAACTGAACTGCTGTAATATTTTCGTACTCCACAGCGGCGAGTATTGGCAGTCCTTGATACGTACATTGCGCCAAAGGCCATGTTGTCTCTTCTGTCGATCCCATAAATGAGTGGACGAAATACACGTATTCTCCTGGAGTCGTCCCTGACAAGATCGTTCCATCCCATGAGCCTCTATCCGGCGCGCATTCAAGCTCACTCCAACCCACGTGGGGAACCTTCCGAGGCGTCTCTGCACTTGGTCCACTCCTAGGGATCGGAATCACTGTTCCTGGGATGATTCCTAACCCGGAATGACACCCCTTCTCATAGCTTTTTTCGAACAGCATCTGCATCCCCAGGCATATACCCAACACTGGTATGCCCAAATGGGCAACGCTCACGATGGCTTGATCTAGCCGGCGATCCCTTAACTCTTTCATACCAGGTGCAAACGCACCAACACCAGGGAGGACGATGCGCTTTGCTCTCTCGACATCGCTGACATCGCGGGAGACGCAGACAGTTGCGCCTACGTGCTCAAGCGCACGTGCAATATTGCGTATGTTTACGATTCCAGAATCGATTACCGTAACCACGTCTACTCTATTCCAGCGCGCCTAGCAATCTGTGACACGAACGGGTATCCGCTCAGCACGGCACTTTTCACGGAGGTTGCGTAGATGGCATTTCTCGTAATGAAGCACGTGAGCCATAGCTACAGCATCAACACCGCCTACCTTCACCACATCGATTAGGTCTTTGTCGCACCCCATACCACCACTTGCGATGACAGGAATTTCTACTCTTTCCGTCACGGCCTTCGTCAGAGAAAGATCAAACCCTCGCGATGTCCCTTCTCTATCAACTGAAGTAAGGAGGATCTCTCCTGCACCTGACGTTTCTCCATATTCCACCCACTCTAAGACATCTACCCCACTTCGTTCCCGGCCGTTATCAAAATATGCCTCCCACCGATCTCCCTGCTGTTTTGCCTGTATAGACAATACCAGGCACTGACTGCCAAAACGGTCGGACACTTCCTGAATGATCTGTGGCCGTTTTATCGCTTCAGTGTTGATTGACACCTTGTCGGCTCCCGCGCGCAAAACCGCCGCAACATCATCGACATGTCTCAAACCGCCGCCTACTGTTACGGGAACGAAGATTTCCTCTGTAGTTTTCTCAACGATGTCAACCAGACTGTTCCGTTCGTAAAGACTGGCGACAATATCTTCATAATAGATTTCATCTACGCCATCGTTATAGTATTTTTTTGCAAATAAATTAGGATCTCCCAGCTTACGAAGTCCCTCAAACTGGATACCCTTAACGAGGTTCGGTGCTTTAACATCTAGGCGAGCAATCAGACGGATGTTTCGCAACTTATGAATCCATCCACACCGTGTACCGCAGCTCCCACTTGTCACCCTCCCTTCGCCACAAATGGGGCGACCGGAATGAATCTGCCAAGCTATCGAAGTACTCTCGATCCATGATCGACTGCTCAAAACACTGGCTCGCAATAGGATATTCAATCTCTGGAATACTGAGATATTCAAAAATCTCTTCTGCAAACCGATCGGGAAATTCGCCGTCGTACTTTCTTACCAACGCAACTCCTTCTTCTCGCGTAATCTCATCATTACGAATTTCCTGCGCAGCATCGTAACTTGCTCGACCAATGCCGAATTTTACGAAGGTTGAGTAGTAATGAAAGTCATCTATCTTGTCATCAATGCTGTTGTACTTGCTGTATGTACCGGGCGTCCTCTCGGGAGACGGAGTGAATCCTCCATTTTCAACCGCATAATAATACGCAGCTTGGGGATGCCAAGGTAAGTAATATCCGAGGTAATGCACCTCCATTCCCTTGGCCGCAACTACACCAGGATCTAAGGGAAGGTAGGGCTGAAGGTCTGATTGGGTTAAACCAAAGTCCTCTACTAATTGCTCAACAGAGATGCCGCCGAGATAAACCTCAGATTGGTCATTGGCTGTAAAATAGGACCAATCCCGCTCCGCTGAGCCACTATCTTGAAGTGGATTCCCATATTCCGCTTCGTTTTCTCCGAAAAACACGAGAGGAATATTCAAAAGCGACGCTATCCTCGGCGCTAGTGCTTTCTGCCCAAACATAAACGGCTGGAAAGGATGAAACAGGTTCTCGACCGCTAAGCGCGTCATTAACCTATGCACTCTGGGATTGGGCGTCATCAGGTAGTTATCAAATCCTGCCGATAGCCAAGCGTGAAAATTTTTGAAGCCCCATTCGGTATACATATGAGGCGCCCAAGTAACCGTGAGAGGATGCATTCCATATTTGTATTTCAGAATATGCGCTGCAAAAAAGCTATCCTTACCGCCTGACCCAGGAATTAAACAGTCATATTTCTTTCCGTCTTTGCGGTGCCGATCGCAAAGTTCCCAAAGTGCCTTTTCCCGTAACTGCCAATCCACCTCCGTCTGTTTACGTTCTGCAAGCCTGCAAGCATCACAGATTCCGTCCTCATCAAAGTGGATCGTCTTCTTTTCGCTATCTGGCTTATGCTGGAACTCTACGGCGGAGTTTGGTCTTTGGTTTGAGATAACACAGCGCCTGCAGAACTCAACCTTACTTGGCAATCCATATCGCGGTTCTAAGAACTCCCGCGGCCGATCAAAACGTGCGAGGTAGTTCACTTCATGCACAAGCGAATTCTTCTTTTTATACAAAATCATCAGGGACTTTTCGGGTAGCGCTTTTTGGCTGCAGACCTGGGTTAAATATCAAAAAACGGCTTCTTGATATATTCTTCTAGTGGCGCCTTACGCAGGACCTCTACAATCCTCTCAGCCACATCTCCTGCTCCATGTGGATTATCCACCGTTTTTAGTCTTTTCTGGAAGTCCCCGCTAAACAATTCATCCAATGCTGCATCGATACTCTGTTCCTCGACATCGCAGTCAATTACACTTTCAGCGCGAACCCGCCCCTTTTGCCGATCGCCGATATTAATCGTGCCGATCCTAAAACTCGGCGCCTCGATGATCCCACTTGAAGAATTGCCAATCATTCCAGACACCAATCCCATCAAAGAGAGGTAAGAAATCTGGCCGAGAGAGGTATGTGCGACCGCTGATGATCTCGTGGCCACGAAATCATCGATCATTTCGTTGATCAGTCGTCCTTCTGTATCTGCGTTTGCTTTTGTGAAAACTATGTTTGTCTGCTCAAGGCGTCCGAGAACATTGAGAAGATTGGAAAAATGTTCTCCGCATTTTCCCTGCTCCATCGTAGACGGATGAAAGGTAACGAGGAGACTTCGAGATCCTAGCTCCAAACCAATCCTCTGCTCAACTTCCTCTCGGTCATGGAGATTAAGACGGAAAATATTCTCAACCCCCGGCGCGCCTACATTAAAGACATGGCTTGGGTTTTCACCCATTTGAATGACTCTTCTTCGATATTGCTCAGTTGAAGTGAAATGCAGTTGAGCCATCTTTGTGATGCCGTGGCGGATCCCATCGTCAAACGCACCCTCGGTCAATTCGCCTCCATGGATGTGTGCGATTGGAATCACGGCGAAAAGTGCGGAATAAGCTGCTGCTACCAACTCGAAACGATCACCTAGAAGAACAACAACATCTGGCCTGAGAGACTCGAACACATCTGCAAATCCAATCATTCCTAGCCCGGTCGATTTAGTTACTCCAACCGCCGTATCACTCGAAAGCAGCATCTCAACTTTATGATCAACGTGAAACCCGTCTTTTTCGATCTCATCAAGCGTCAGCCCGAACTCATTCGACAAATGCATTCCGGTAACGACTAATTGCAGTTCAAGTTCATCTGCCTGTTCAATTTCACGCATGATCCAGTAGAGCAGCCCATATTCTGCTCGAGACCCAGTTACTACACAGATCTTTCTTTTACGTAACACGTGACTTAGTAAATGACTTATGCGCTGTCGAGAGATACGACACTACTTGGCAAATTAACGAATGTTGCGGCAATTTCTTCTGCATTTTGAAGATTGGACCGCAGACAGTCTTTAAACATCGGCAGAGTATGCATCGGAGTCCACATCGGTCTCGTCATCACTCCAGCGTCGTTCGTGACCTTCAAGAAATCGTCTCTCTCCTCTTGATCCGTCAATGCAACGGCATTAAGCCAATAATTTGATCTCGCTCTATCTGGCTCAAGAAAGACCACGCCTTGAGGCTGACCTTTGAACCACCCGGAATACTCCTGAGCTAGACGTCGCTTCTTTGATACAAAATCATCTAGTCGCTCAATTTGCGTAACTCCGAGAGCTGCATTCAGATTAGGGAGACGATAATTGAATCCTACCCGATCATGGTGAAAAAGCCAGGGGTGGGCGCTTTTTGCGGTCGTTGTTAGATGTTTGAGCTCAGTCGCTAGGTCTGATGTATTCGTGATTAATGCACCGCCACCTCCTGTAGTGATAATTTTGTTTCCGTTAAAGCTAAGAGTTCCCACTTCTCCAATCAGGCCGGTATGTTTTCCGCCCTGAAGACTTCCTAGCGATTCAGCTGCATCCTCGACGACAGTAATTTTGAACTGATCACATATAGTTTTGATCTCCGCAACGCGTGCAGGGTGACCCAGATTATGGACGGGCAAGCAGACTCGGATTTTTCTCCCGGAAGCTTTATTCCAACAAATGCCATCGTCTCGCACCTCACCAAAATTCGCCAAGAACTCCGCCAATGCGGAAGGGCTCAAGCCTAACGTCTCACCTTCGATATCTACAAACACAGGGTCTGCACCACAATACGCTATCGCATTACAGGTCGCGACAAAGGTAATTGGACTCGTAATCACTTCGTCCCCACGGCCTACCCCTTGAGTAAGTAGTGCTACATGTAAAGCGGCGGTTCCGCTGCTAACCGCGACCGCATGCTTTGCTCCCGTCACTTCGGCAATAGATTGCTCAAACACTTCGATATCGGGTCCAATCGAAGAAACATAAGTTGATTCCACTGACCGGGCAACTGCGTCTTTTTCACGCTCAGAGAATACGGGTGCATGCAAAGGAACCACGTTGCGGGTTCCGTAGATTTCTCGAACTTTATCAATAAACGCCAAGCCCAAACTACGCCCGCTCACTGCGCAGTCTCAAGTCCAGGCCCAAATACATTGGCTGAATACCAGTCCCATGTTTTCCTAAGTCCATCCTCAAGGGAAATGTTCGACTCAACACCAGAGTAATTGATTGCTTTAGTCATTTGGGGGGCGCGCCGCTCCGGCGACCCAGGCGTTACACGATCCTCCACCGGCGATAGCGTTTTGCCCGAACAGGCAACACATTTCTTAACAAGATCGAGCATACTCACTTCAGGGCTCTGTGTTCCAAGATTAAGTGTCTTGCCTTCGCAGCGCTCTGATAACGCCATACCTTTAAGCATTTGTACAGCGTCATCAATATAGCAAAATGCTCTTCTATGCGAAGCGGAGGGCACAGATATCGACGCCCCATCCTTCGCCAAATATATTTTTCTGAATTGCTCAGGAATAACGTGTGCCATACCCATCCGTGGTCCATATATATTGTGTGGACGGAAAATCGTAAAAGGCAAGTCTGAATTCTGCACCATCGCCTCTCCCATAATCTTCGAAAGCATGTAAGAGGTTCGTGCCGCACTCAAGTCAGTGACTGTTAGCGGGGCACTCTCTGGAGTAGGAATTTCCAAACCGAAATACTGTAACGTACCCGCATAGACTTCGCTGGTCGAGGCAAAAAGCACTCTAGACAATTTACGCTGCTGTTTTGCTAGAGCAATTAGATGCTCCAACATACGTGTATTTTTTGTCAATACCTCATACGGTTGCCGCAGAACATGACGGACACCAATAATAGCTGCAAGATGAAATATTACATCGAACTCTCTGCCTAAAGATTGAACATGGTCAAGATTAAGGAGATCCGCCTCCAATAATTTAACGTTCATGTTGTCGACTAATTCTTTTACATGTTGATCTGAAATCCCGCGGGCGAAATTGTCAGCAAGAAAGACCGAATAGCCACTCTCTGCAAAAGAGCGGGCAAGATGATACCCAATAAATCCTGCACCACCCGTAATCAGAATACTCTGTCTCATAATCCTTTCGCACGACCGATGCTTTCCACGCGAACCCCGTGGGCGCGACACCAATCACGGTCCGATTTGGAAAGCACATTCACTGTATCTAGAATAATCGGCTTTGATGGCGCAATCCAGGCACCAACATCCATCTCTCGAAACATATTGTGCGGTGTCGAGAATACGACAGCATCGAACCCCGACGCTGAGGGTAGATCCTGATATAGCGGCACATTGATTTCAGCCCACTCCAAAACAAAGGGGTCATAAGCCTCGACAGTCATTCCCAAATCAATTAATGCCAGCGCCATAGTTTCTGCTGGAGAAAATCGTGTGTCTCCCACATCCTGTCGGTAACTCACCCCCATTAAAAGGACTCTCCGTCTTTTACATTGCCCTCCAAACATTTCCGCTAATCTATCTACTGAATGAAGAGGCATCAGCTGATTGGTTTTCATAGCCAGCTTTGAAAATGGGAACTCTAAATCCATTATTCCAAAGATCTCGCGAACTGCTGCCGGGGCAAAAGCTGGATCTTTTGTGAGGCAGTAACCTCCTACCCCAAGCCCGGGAAATCGAAGGTTAGAGTGAGTCGGGCGAACTCGAATAGAGTCGATTACGTCAAACAAATCGATACCAACTTTCTCCGCGTATTTTGTCCATTCATCAATAAACGCGATGTTGGCCGAACGATACGAGTTTTCCATCACTTTGGCTGTTTCCGATGCAGTAGTGGATGCAAGACGAGAGAGAGGAAACCGCGTTACATCAATCAGTGTCGACAAAAATCTCTCACACGCCTCGGCGGCGCGAGTTGTTGTACCTGCGTAGACCCGCCAAAAATTCGTAATGGAATCAAAGTAGTGCTCTCCCGGCATGACCCGTTCATACGAGTGTGCTAAATAAATCGCGTCTGTTGATAGACCCCTAGATCTTGATACCTCCTCCAAAATCGGCTTGAGCACCTTCGCGCATGTTCCAGGAGGCACTGTCGTCTCCACAAGAATAAGAGCGCCTTCTGGCACCCGCTTTGCCACATCTAGGAATGCTGCTTTCAATTCCTTAAGGTCTAACCGCGGTTCTTCATCCTTGAACTCGATGTCTAGCGATACGTCGATTACCACTACGTCTGCTGACGCGTAGACCTCGATATCTGTGGTTGCGTGAAGATTGCCACGCTCATGACACTCATCAAGCTTCGCTATTAAAGTTGGATCCTGCGCTGAAAAAGGGAATCTTCCGGCTTCAATATCGGCCACCCGCTGCCTTCCCGAGTCAGTATCTTGATCCACTCCAATTACGTCGTAAAGAGGCTCACCACTTGGAGAACATGCAGAGGCGACCGCTACCGACATAGCAGCCCCTACAAAACCAAGACCCTGGATACACACCTTTTTTGGCGGGGATTCCAAATATTATTACCTACTATTCACTGCCACAGCACTACGCTAGGGGAAAGACGCATTCGATGCCAAGTGATCATCGCCTTCGATTCTGAAGGAACCCCGATCCCCATCAATCAAGGGTGACGTATTGACATGTCCCGGTACATCAACAACATGCACTCGAATCCCCAGTGTCTTTGCCTCAAGCCCAACAGAGCTATATGTAACATATACCTCCGACACTGTCGCCAAAAGTTCCTCAATTGACTGGGATGAAATCGTCACCCCAGATACCGCCTTCCAGTCATCTAGAAAATTATTCGCTGCGCGCGGGTGAGGCTTAACTAACCATGAAATATCAGACTCCTGTCGAATCTTGTCAGATAACACGTTCAAGAGTAAGGGTCCGTCATGCAATCCTAGAACAACTAGGCTTAAATTTTCCCGTTTTTCGGGGCGGATCTTCGATAAATACTCATAACGATAAACGCGACTCATTACTTCAACACCGTGGTACCCAGAAAAACGGTAGATTGACGCAGAAAGTTTGTCCTCCGCCAACACACGATCAGGCAAAGGAGACTGCTGTAAAAATGGCAGGAGAG
>MDTD01145631.1_pt1 | contig 42678 bp, 37 predicted proteins | sample 811221 | NCBI WGS metagenome assembly MDTD01 (sample SAMN05326646, study PRJNA326480) | marine metagenome | isolation source: seawater | place: Pacific Ocean: South West | collected 2011
CGGTCATTCTGACCGGTAAGGGCAAGGCGTTCTCGTCCGGCGGTGATTTCGGCATGATCGATGCCAACATGAATGACGAAATGGCCCGCATGCAGGCGTGGAAGGAAGCGCGCGACCTCGTCTACAACATCATCAACTGCAACAAGCCGATCATTTCCGCCATCAACGGCCCCGCCGCCGGTGCGGGGCTTGTCGTGGCCATTCTCGCCGACATCTCGATCGCCGGCAAACGGGCCAAGATCGTCGATGGCCACCCGCGCCTCGGGGTTGCTGCCGGCGATGTCGCCGCAATCATCTGGCCGTTGCTGACCTCGATGGCCAAGGCGAAATACTACCTGATGACCTGCAAGCCCGTGTCCGGAGAAGAGGCCGAGCGCATCGGACTGGTTTCCATGTGCGTCGAGGATGACGAACTGCAGCAGATCGCCTTGGATACGGCCGTCGAACTGGCCAACGGCTCGCAAAGCGCCATTCGCTGGACCAAGTACTCGCTGAACAACTGGCTGCGTCAGGCCGGACCGATCTTCGATGCTTCGACTGCTCTGGAAATGCTCGGTTTCATGAGCGAGGACGTGAAGGAAGGGGTGCTGTCGCACCGAGAGAAGCGCGCGCCGAACTTCCGCAAGGACTGTCCGCTTTAAATGGCAAAGGGCGACGAGGAGGCTTGGTCATGTCCGAAAGCATCTATCAGAACATCGCACGAGCCTATGCTGCCGCGGCTGAAAAGGCCCCTGGCCTGAAATCGCGGTTTGCGGCTGCCGGGTTCGACCCGGCAGCCGTGACGTCGCTGGCGGATCTGTCGCGTCTGCCGGTGATGAAGAAAGAGGAGCTTTTGAAGATACAGCGCGAGAACCCGCCCTTCGGCGGGTTTCTGGCCGCCGATCTGAAGGATATCGGGCGCATCTATGTCTCGCCCGGGCCGATCTTCGAACCGGCGCTCCCGGGCTCTGCCGGACACGGGCTGGAAATGCTGTTCAGGCAGGCCGGCGTGGGGGCGGGGGATATCCTGCTCAACACCTGGATGTATCACCTTGTGCCGGCCGGCCTGTTGTTCGACGAGGCGGCGCAGGCGGCCGGCGCCACCGTGATACCGGGCGGGGTGGGCAACACCGACCTTCAGGCGCAGATCATCGTCGAAACCGGCGTGACCGCAATCTGCGCCTCGACCGCGTTTTTCCTGACATTGGCCGACAAGGTGATTGAAACCTATGGCCGCGAGGCCTGGAAGGTGAAGACCGCGTTCCTCGGGGGCGAGATGGGCGACTGGATGGCCAAGCGCCGCCGGATCGAGGCAAATTACGACGTGTCCACCTGGGCCGCCTACGCCACTGCCGATCTGGGTGTTGTCGCCTATGAGGATGGTGGCGAAGGCTATGTGGTTCATCCCGACCGCGTGGTTCAGATCTGCGACCCGATCAGCGGAGAGCAGATGCCGCATGGCGAGCCGGGCGAGATCGTGGTGACGACGCGCAACGCCACCTGGCCGATGATCCGCTTCGGCACCGGCGACAGCGCCTGTGCCCTTGAAAGCAACGAGGATGGCAGCGTCAGCCGCATTTCCGCGTTGCAGGGCCGGGTCGGCGCGGCGGTCAAGGTGCGTGAGATATTCGTTTACCCCCGCGTGATCGAGGAAGTCGTGATCGCGACGCCGGGCGTTAAGACCGCGCAGGCCGTGGTGACGCGCGAAGGCGATCGTGACATGATCCGTCTTTCGCTTGTGCTGGAAGACGGAGCCGATGCCGCGGCCGCAACCGCTGCCGCCGCCGAGGCCTTCAAGCAGCATTCCAGGATACGCGCCGACGCGGTGAGCGTGGTGGCGGACTTGCCGGCGAATGCCGATCTGATCGTCAACGAAAAGGACGGATGAGGCGCGGCCCCGGATTCCGCTGATTCGCCCGGCTGATCCGACTGTCTTGACCGAAACGGGTTTGCGCAACGTTACCGAGGCTCAGCCGCAGAGCGCCCTTCGCGGTATGGCATTCCCGGTCGAGGCGATCGACATAGGTTAGCCTCCGGGTTCGCTTGCAGTTCCCGCAAGTCTACGCTGACGGTGTTTCTGCGATGCGCGCCTTCGACAAGGTCGGCGAGGCGGGAGAGGCCGCGCCAAATGACGGTGGTGCCTGGTGGCGCATCGGAGCTGCGACCGAGACAGCCCCCGGGCCGCGCGATGCTCCTGACATGGAAATCGAGGTTGCGCGGGAGCTTCTGCTTGCTTTCCGGCGTCCTGCGCTCGAGCAGTTGGCGTTCGGCGTCGGTGAGGACGGCAGCAGGCGATGCTTTCGGCACCTCGCGGCTGAGCATCGTCAGCCATGACATGCGCCAGGCCACAACGCAGCACAGAGCGATACGGTTTGCCAGACGATCAGCCGTGGCCAGGCTCAGTCCCTCGATCCGGCACCCGGCCTTCCGGCGGATCAAGCTCTTCGGCACGGATGATCTGAAGATCCTGATGCCGGTATTTCCGCTGCTTCCCGATCGGTGGGCGAACCGTCATCGAAGCGTGCCGGACCGAGACCACGGCGCAATGGTCCTTGCCTTGCGCATCGCGAAACCGAACCTCGTGAGTGCTACTGGCTTGCACCTCGGCCATCACCCTGGCAAGCCTGATCCACCTTAACCGGGCTGCATTCTGGTCGATAAAGCAGGTCCACCTCCATGCTCTGGTCTCCTCGTCCCTGGAAACCGGCAGATGTCAGATCGTGGCTTTCGTCACTGTCCGATTTCGGGGAGTAGCTCGGTTGTTGATTTGACTTTCTAACATGTGTTAGTTTTTAGCAAGCGGCTTGGCACCCCCGGCAAGCAATCCTCTGAAATAAGAGGTGAAAGAAGACTCAATGCGAAGTAACCTCGTCACTTACGGATCACCGCTCGGTCAGGGAATGTGCGGTTCCACGGGTTTTCGGCAAGAGGCAGGAGCTGGGTCATGACCACGAATGGGGGGATCGTCTCACCGCCGCTTGCGGTGCGCAGCGCAACTTTGAAATTTGGCGGCGTGACGGCGCTCGACGACGTGAGCGTCACCGTGAACGACGATGAATTGCTTGCGATCATCGGTCCGAACGGTGCCGGAAAAACATCACTTCTGAACGTTACTGCGGGCTTCTATCGTCCGCAGAAGGGCCGTGTCGAGTTGTCCGGGCAAGACGTGACCGGCCTGCGTGTTGACCAGATCGCCCGGCGCGGTCTGGCGCGTACGTTTCAGGGCACCCATCTCTTCGCCGGGCAGACCGTGGTCGAAAACATCATGGTCGGTCGTCACATGCTGATGAAATCGAATGTGATCCAGGCCTTTTTCCAGTTTGGGCCCGTGATGCGCGAGGAATCAGAGCATCGCGAAGCCGCCGAAGAGATTATTGACTTTCTGGAGATCGAAGCAATCCGCAACCGGCCGGTGGGCACATTGGGGTACGGGCTGCGCAAACGCGTCGATCTGGGCCGCGCATTGGCGCAGGAACCGTCGATCCTGCTGATGGATGAACCGATGGCCGGCATGAACTCGGAAGAAAAGGAAGACCTGGCGCGCTTCATTCTCGATGTGCGCGAGGCGCGCAAGATTCCGGTGGTTCTGGTCGAGCACGACATGGGCGTGGTTATGGATCTTGCCGACCGGATTGTGGTGCTGGACTTCGGGCGGGTCATCGCCGAAGGCACCCCGGAAGAAATCCAGAAGGATCCGGCCGTGATCAAGGCATATCTGGGGTAGCGGGATGGTTAAGCAAAGATCGGCAATGGTCTTTTCGGACCCGGCTGTGACACACAGCGAAACCCTGCCACAGGTCTTGCTCGCGCGTGCGACGTCCAGACCGAACGACCTCGCCGAACGGCACAAGCGCCTTGGCATCTGGCGTGAATTCACCTGGTCCGATGTGCTCGACAGGGTTCGTGCCCTGGCTCTCGGGCTGGAGAACCTGGGTCTGTCGACGGGCGACTCCGTCATGATGATCGGGGAGAACGAACCCGAACATTTCTGGGCGGAATACGCCGTCCAGTCATTGGGCGGCAAAGTCCTGTCCGTCTATCCGGATCAGAACGCCGAAGAGATCCTGTATCTGGCCGAAGACTCTCAAACGCGGATTTTTCTGGCGCAGGATCAGGAACAGGTCGATAAATGCATCGAGGTCGCGAGCAAGTACTCGGGGGCCCTGGCGATCATTTACTGGGATGACTCCGGTCTTTGGAACTATGATCATCCCCTGTTGCATTCCTTTGAAACTGTGAGCGCGGCAGGACGTCAGAACCACGCCAAGGAGCCTGCCAGATTTGAAGAACACGTCAAACGCGGGCGGTCGGACGATACCGCCTTGCTGTCCTATACCTCTGGGACCACGGGAAAACCCAAGGGTGTTGTCATCAGCCATCGCTACCTGTTCGACAACTGCTCGCGGGTGATGGGGGCAATCGAAATCGCGCCAGGCACCGAATACCTGACCTACATTTCGCCTGCCTGGGTCACGGAACAGATTTTCGGCCTGTCGATCGGTTTGATCGCGCCCATGGTTGTCAATTTCCCCGAAGGTCCCGAAGACGTGCTGACCAACATTCGCGAACTGGCGGTTGACGCGCTGGTGTTCAGCCCGCGGCAATGGGAAAACCTTGCCTCCATCGTTCAGGCCCGGATGCTGGGTGCGGGCAAGTTCCGCAACTCGATGTACAAATGGGGTATGAAAGTCGGCCGCGACGTTTATGTCGAACGCCTGGAAGGGCGCAGTCCAAGCCTCGCCGCGCTCCTGCAACTTCCCTTTGCCGAGGCGCTGGTGCTGCATCACCTGCGTGACAATCTTGGCCTTGGCAAGGCGAAGAATGCGCTGAGCGGCGGTGCCCTGATGGCACCGGACGTCTTTCGCATGTTCCACGCCATGGGGGTCAAGCTGCGCAACATCTATGGCGCGACCGAAATCGGCCTTCTGACCGCCCATGTCGGCGAAAGCTATCAGCTGGAAACAAGCGGTAGCTGGATGCAAAGCAATACCGCTTATGGTGATCCGCTGGAATACCGCATAACCCCGCAAAGCGAGTTGCAGGTCCGCGGCGGATCGGGCTTTGGCGGATATTATCGCAAACCGGACAAGACCGCCGAGGTGCTCACCGAAGACGGTTGGTATGCCACTGGCGATGCGGTTTCGATGACCGATGACGGAGAACTGGTATTCTACGACCGCGTCAAGGACATGCGCCGCCTGGCGAACGGCCACAGTTATCCGCCGCAGTTCATCGAAACACGGCTGCGCTACAGCCCCTACATCAAGGATCTCATGACGCTGGGCGACGAAACCCGGGATTTCGTCGGCGCGCTGATCAATATCGACATGGAGGTCCTCAGCCGCTGGGCCGAAGAAAACAATATCAGCTTCTCGACCTATACCGACCTGTCGCAAAAAGCCGAGGTTCTGGATCTCATCAAAAGCGAGGTTTCGCGCATCAACGTCTTGCTGCCCGAGGGCTCTCGGGTCGTGCGGTTCGCGAATTTCCCCAAGGAACTGGACCCGGACGAAGGCGAGCTGACCCGCAGCCGGAAACTCCGGCGCGCATTCCTGGAAGACCGGTATGCCACGCTCGTCGAGGCTATTTACAGCGGTGCCGACAGGATCGACCTTGAGATTGCCGTTACCTATCAGGATGGCCGCCAGGGCGTGCTCAGGGCCGAAGTGCGTGTGGCGGATGTCGAGAGCGGATCGAAGGCTGCCGGGCGGCAGTCGCAAACTTGAGGGAGGTCGGGAACAATGGTCTATTTCATCAATGACATCATAACGGGAGCCTTGATCGGCCTGCTTTACGCGCTGGTGGCCATGGGGTTCGTCGTGATCTACCGCGCCAGCAAGGTGTTCAATTTCGCGCAGGGCGAACTGGTGATCATCGGCGGTTTCATCGTCTGGTTCACAACCATGCAGCTCGGCCTGAGCCTGTGGCTGTCGATCCCGCTATCCTTGGTTCTGGCGGGTCTTGTGGGCTATCTGATCGAACGGATTTTCTTTACCAAGCTGATCGGTGAATCGGTGTTCTCGATGGTGATGGTGACTGTCGGCCTGCTGATACTGCTGCGTGGCGTCGTCCTGCTGCTGTTTGGGGCCTCCGTCCGGCCCTTTCCGGTCATCTTTCCGCTGAAGCCGCTCTTCCTCGGCGATATGCTGATCCCGATGAACCTGCTTGTCGGGGGGATCATCACCATCGTCGCCGCAGTTGGCCTGTCCTGGTTCTTCAACCGGACCCGTTCGGGCCTGCGGATGACGGCGGTGGCCGAAGATCACGTCGTCGCAGCTTCGATGGGGATTTCGGTGAAAGGCTCGATTGCCTTTGCCTGGATTCTCGGCGCAATCCTGTCCACGATCGGGGCGATGATCTTCCTCAGCGGCAAGTCGCTGACCTTTCTGGCCTCGGATATCGGTTTTGCGGCACTACCGGTTGCATTGTTCGCCGGGTTGGAGTCGATCGGCGGGCTTGTCCTGGCGGGGATCATCATCGGTGTCATCCAGAGCCTGACCACCAACTACCTCGATCCGATCATCGGCGGCTCGCTCGGCAGTGTCGTGCCCTATATCATCATGCTTGCCATTCTGCTGATCCGGCCCACGGGCCTGTTCGGCTGGCGCACAATCGAGCGGGTGTAGTTCATGGATCCTTCCGGCATCTTCCCCACAAGCTATCGCGCAGACAGACGCCTCGTGCGCACGCGCTGGCAGGCAGCTTGCCTCGTGCTGTTCTTCCTTGTCATGCTGGCGGTGCCTTATCTTGTGAGCGGGCGTATCATCGCCGTGCTGAACATGATGCTGATCAGCGCCGTCATCGCCGTCGGACTCCAGATTTGCACCGGCTACGCGGGCCAGATCAATCTGGGCCAGGCCGCATTCATGGGGGTGGGTGCCTATACCGCTTCGATACTGGCGTCGAAGACTGGCCTCACATTCCTGTTGACCATACCGCTGGCCGGGTTCGCGGCTGCGCTGTTCGGCTTTCTCTTCGGTTTGACGGCGACCCGGATCAAGGGGTTCTATCTGGCCCTGACGACCATTGCGGCACAGTTCATCTTTCATTTTGCAATCCTGAACCTTCCATCTTCCTGGCTGGGTGGCTCGAATGGCGTCACCGTGCCGGCAGCGGAGATATTCGGGCTGCGCCTCGTCACCGAGACCCAGCAATTCTACATCAACCTTGCGGTTGCCGTGATCATGATCGCAGGTGCGTTCGGGATCATCCGGTCGCGCTTCGGCCGCGCCTTCGTTGCGGTCAGGGACGATGACGTGGCCGCAGGCATCATGGGGATCAATGTCGCGGCCACAAAGGCGAATGCCTTTCTGATAGGTGCCTTCTATGCCGGCGTCGGCGGGGCACTCTGGGCCTACATGATCCGTTTTGTCGGGGTCGATCAGTTCACCCTGTTCCATTCCATCTTTTTCGTGGCGATGATCATCGTCGGCGGAATGGGATCGATCGTGGGCGCGCTGGTCGGTGTCTTCGTCATTCGCACCATCCAGGAAGTTATTGCCACAGTCGGTCCGAATGTCGCCGAGTCCGTCTCGTTTCTGGGAGGCGATATCGTGTTCGCGGGCATGAACGTCATTCTTGGTGGCGTGATTGCCTTGTTCATGATCCTTGAACCCAAGGGGCTGATGCACCGCTGGAATATCCTGAAGTCATCTTATCGTATCTGGCCGTTCCCCTATTGATTTCGGGGCGGTCCATAACCTGGGAGGAGAAAGAACATGACATACCTAAGCAAATCGGGCCTTGGGCGGCTGTTGGCCGCCGGAACGCTCGCGCTCGCCACGGCGCTACCAATGAAGGCACAGGCGGAGACCACATATAATCTTGCGCTTCTGTCGGACTTTTCCGGCCCCTATGCCGATATAATGCCGATCCTGGCCTCAAGCCGCGAGGTCGTTTTCGACTGGTGGAACGCGAACAGCGGCAAGGAACTCGGCGTCAAGCTGAACTACAAGAACTACGAGACCCGATATGATGCCGCACAGGTCGCCAGCCTGTGGCCTGGCATCAAGTCGGAGCTTGAGCCGATCGCCGTGGTCGGCCTTGGCGGGCCGGACGTGGCGGCCCTGTCCGAACGCCTACCCGAAGACAAGATCCCGATGTTCATGGCCACGGCCGCCTATGGCTTTGCCTGGCAGCCCGATTCCTGGATATTCAATCCACGCCCGACCTATTCGCATGAAGCTGCGGGATTTCTGGCCTGGATGCGCGAACAGCGTGGCGGCGACGAACCCATAAAATTCGCGGTCCTGTCCTCCGAGGCATCCCCCGCCTATGTCGATATGGGAAAGGGGCTCGAAGTCTATGCCGAAGAGCATCCCGAGGCCGCCGATCTGGTGGAGGTCATCTATACCGAGGTGCAGCCGACCGACCTGACCGCGCAAATGCGTCGCGTCGCGCGGTCGGGGGCCGAAGCGGTGATCATCCAGACCAACACTTCGATCGTGGTCGCCGCTAAACGCGGGTTGCAGGCCAACGGGGCCGACATCCCGATCATGATGAGCACGCATAACGGGCTGCCTGCCTCGGGCAAAGCGCTTGGCGGGCTGGCGCAGCTTGAAGGCGACTTCGAGGCCTACGGCATGGTGATCGCGGCCGATGAGGACACAGAAGCGCGGCAGTTCTACCAGACCCTCGTTTCGGATTACGGGCTCAAGGCGCCCTGGAATGTCGTGACGGCCATGGGGATTGCCCAGGCCCTCTATACCGTGGCCGTGATCGAGCACGCGATCGAGGAGAACGGTGCCGAAGGTCTGACGGGCGAGCTGGTGCGCGAGGCGCTCTTTGCCAAGCCGATCACCTCGGAGGAAACCTATGGCTTCCTTCCGAATCTCACTTTCACCCCAGAAGCCCCCTTTCCTCTGAAAGGGCTCAAGGTGAACGTGGGCACGGTCAAGGACGGGAAGATCACAATCGCGGCGACCGGCGTCGATGTTCCCGATTTGAGCAAGTGGTGAACAAGTCCCGGGCACCGCGATCGTGGTGCCCGACCCTTTCCCCGGATCCGGACCCGAAGTCATGCTCGAACTCAATAACGTGGAAGTGACCTATTCCGATGTCATTCTGGCGCTCAAGGGCGTCTCGATGACCGTGCGCGAAGGTCAGTGTGTTGCGCTTCTCGGCGGAAACGGGGCAGGAAAAAGCACGACGCTAAAGGCGATTTCCGGAACTCTGAAATCCGAAGACGGAACCGTGTCCGCCGGTTCGATCATCCTGAACGGAAAAGCGATTCAGAACATGGAAGCGTCGAATGTAGTAAAAAATGGCCTGATCCATGTGATGGAGGGCAGGCGCGTGCTGCGTCACCTGACATCGGAACAGAACCTGATCGTCGGCGGGCATATGGTGAGCAATTCCACCGAGCTGAAAAACCGTCTGGCTCACGTCTACAACCTGATACCGCGTCTTGCGGACCTGCGCAACCGCACCTCGGGGTTCATGTCCGGCGGCGAGCAGCAACTGCTTTTGATCGGCCGGGCCATGATGGCGAGGCCCAAGATCATCGCCATCGACGAGCCGTCGCTGGGTCTGGCACCGATGATGATCCGTGACGTCTACGAAGTTCTCAAACAGCTCAAGCGCGAAGGCACGACCTTCTTCCTGGTCGAACAGAACAGTGCCGCCGCCCTGTCGATCGCGGATTACGCCTATGTGATGGAGAACGGGCGCATCGTCCTGGACGGCCCCGCGGACAAGCTCGCCGACAACGAAGACATCAAGGAATTCTATCTTGGTGTCACCGCCTCTGGTGAACGCAAGAGCTATCGCGAAATCAAGCACTATCGACGCCGCAAGAGATGGCTCGGATAGGAGGGGAAATACAATGGCTGAATTGCTGGACATCAAGGGACATACCGCACTTGTGACCGGGGCCGGACAAGGCGTGGGTCGTCAGGTCGCGCTTTATCTCGCCGAACATGGCGCGGGTGCCGTTGTGGTCAACGATTTCCACGCCGCGCGGGCCGAAAGCGTAGCGGCAGAAGTGGAAGCGGCTGGTGCAAAGGCGCTACCGATGGCCTTTGACGTGTCGGATTTCGATGCTGTCGGCGCGGCCTTTTCCGAGGCGCAGCGCGCCCTTGGCAGCGTGGAGATTCTGGTCAATAATGCCGGCAATGCAGGGCCGACGTCACGGCTCGACGATCTGGTGCCGTTCTGGGAATCGGACCCCGCCGAATGGCGGCGCTGGATGGCCACCAATTTCGATGGTGTGCTGAACTGCACCCGCCACGCCATGCCGATGATGGTCAAGGGTGGTTACGGCCGCATCGTGACGGTCATTTCCGACGCAGGCCGGGTGGGCGAGCCGCATCTGGCGGTCTATTCCGGTGCCAAGGCAGGGGCGGCGGGTTTCATGCGCGCCATTGCAAAGGCCGGTGGCCGGTTCGGGATTACAGCGAACTGCGTCGCCCTGGGCGGCACCAGAACCCCGGCGGTCGCCGATCTGATCCCGGATGCGGAGACCGAAAAGCGGGCGCTTTCGCAATATGTGATCCGTCGGCTGGGTGAGCCGGAAGACGCGGCAGGCATGATCCTGTTTCTTTGCTCGGATGCAGCAAGCTGGATCACCGGCCAGACCTATCCGGTGAATGGCGGGTATTCATTTGCTTGCTAGAGCCGAACACGGGCGGTCGCTATCAGTTGGGGCCGCCCTCGAACAAGCGCTTGTTATCGGCGCCGATCTCCGGCGGCAGCCCCGAAATCTCGGTTTCGAAACCGTCGAATTTCAGGGGTTGGACCAGGAAAGTCTCTGTCTTGCCGCCATCATGCGCGATGGTGCGCAGCAACCGGCGGGCGCGCACATGCGGATCGTTCATGGTCTCGGCCAGCGAATTGACCGGGCCCCAGGGTACGCCGGCCTTGTCAAGGAGATCGCCCCAGTCCGCGCGCGCCTTGCCGACAAGAACCGCCGCAATCTCCTCCCGCAACTCGTCCTTGCGCGCGACACGCTGGCGGCCTGTCAATCCGGCAAGGTCCGGCTTGCCGATCGCCTCGCAGAACGGGTGCCAGAACCAGTCCTCATGCGCGATGGACAGCGTCAGCAGCTTGCCGTCCTTGCAGGTGAACACGCCGTAGCCCGGCTCGGAGATGAACTCGCCCAGCGGCGTGCCATTGGCCTCGGGCACAAGGAAGGCGGTGAGCATCGAGACCACCGCATCCGACATCGATACATCGACGTAACGGCCCTGCCCCGTCCGCTGGCTGGATACTACAGCCGAGAGGATCGCGATCACCGCGAACAACGCCGCGCCAACATCCGCAAGCGGCAGGGTCGGCACCGGCCCCGGTTGCCCGGCCTCGGCCTGATCGGCCAGAAGGCCGCCCACGCCTTCATAGCTGAGGTCATGCCCCGCCCTGTCGCGATAGGGGCCGTCCTGCCCGTATCCGGAGATCGACACATAGACCAGCCGCGGGTTGATCTTGCGCATGTCCTCGAACCCGGCGCCAAGTGCTGCCAGCTTGCCGGGACGAAAGCCCTCGACGATGACATCGGATTTGCTGGCCATCTCACGAAACCGCGCGAGCCCCTCGGCGGATTTCAGATCGAGCGCCACGCTGCGCTTGCCCCGGTTGAGCGCCCTAAAAAGCGGCGGAAACTGCCGCGCGGGATCGCCGATGCCGGGCCGTTCGACCATGATCACTTCGGCCCCCATATCCGACAGAAGCATCGTCGCATAGGGGCCGGGGAATTGCTCCGCGAGGCTGAGGATTTTCAATCCGGCCAGTGGTGCAGTGCTCATGTAAGTCTCCAGGTTCCAGTTCTCCCGGTTTCGGGCCTTTGCATTGCATCCGGCCCGACGACGAAATGCAACCCGAAACGCGATTTTCCCTGTTTCAACCCCGGAGGATAAATTGGCTGCCACCCCCCAGACCCTGACCGTGGAGCGTGTGACACGAACCGAATGGATCACCTTCCAGCGCACCGACCAGATGAACGCCATGTCGATGCAGATGCTGCGCGATATGACAACTGCGCTTGAAGCCGCGATCGCCGACGATGCCGTTCGCGCCATTGTCCTGACCGGCTCGGGCCGCGCGTTCTGCGCGGGGGCCGATCTCAAGGAAGTGGCCAGCGCAAGTCACGAACCCGGAGAGCCCGACCTGCTCGATCTGGTCGAACACACGTTCGGGCTGATGCGCCATGGCCCCAAGCCGGTGATCGCCGCCGTCAACGGGCTGGCCATGGCGGGCGGGCTGGAAATGGTGATGGCCTGCGATCTGGTCTTTGCCGCCGAAAGCGCGCAGATGGGCGATGCCCATTCCAATTTCGGTGTCTTTCCCGGTGCGGGCGGCGCGGCGATCCTGCCGCGCCGGGTCGGACTGAACCGCGCGAAGTACCTGCTCTTTTCGGGCGAGAATGTCTCGGCGCGGGAGATGATGGAGTGGGGATTGGTCAACAAGGTGGTTGCGGACGCCCAGCTTCGCGAGACGGTGCAGGCCTTTGCCGACAAGCTGTCCGACAAGAGCCCGGCCGTGCTGCGCCGCATGAAGACGGTCGCCAACCGGTCGCTGAACGTGGACGAGCCTGCCGCGCTCGCCGAAGAGATGCTGAATCTGCGCGCCCATATGCGCTCCTGGGACATGCGCGAGGGGCTGACGGCCTTTGTCGAAAAGCGCAAACCGCAGTTTCGCGGATATTGATACAGGAGGACGAATGATGCAGGACATATATGTCGTCGGCGTCGGCATGACACCGTTCGGAAAGTTTCGGGACAAGTCCATCAAGGACATGACCCGCGAGGCCGTCACCGGCGCTCTTGCCGATGCCGGACTTTCGGCAGAGCGCATCGAAGGCGCGTTTTTCTCGAACGCCGTGCAGGGCCACATGGAGGGCCAGCACATGATCCGCGGCGAGATTGCGCTGCGCGAGATCGGCATTCAGGGCATTCCGGTGGTGAATGTCGAAAACGCCTGCGCCAGCGCCGCGACCGGGTTCAAGCTGGCGGTGGATTTCCTCAGGGCCGGCAATGGCGATTGCTGCCTCGCCGTGGGTGCGGAAAAGATGTATTCCGACGATCGCGCGCTGATGTTCTCGGCCTTCGACAGCGGTTGGGACGTGAGCAACGGCGAGGCGGTCGCGAAGCGCCTGGCCGATCTGGGTGCCGGGGTGGAGGAGCCCGAAGGCTCGAAATCGCCCAAGCCCTATAGCGTGTTCATGGATGTCTATGCCGGCTTCGCGCGGCTGCACATGAAAACCTTCGGCACGACACAGGAACAATTCGCGGCCGTGTCCGCCAAGAACCACGGGCATTCGGTACATAATCCGCTGGCACAATATCGCGACAGCATGAGCATTGGTCAGGTGCTCGCCGCGCCGCCCATCACCTACCCGCTGACCCTTCCTATGTGCGCCCCGATTTCCGACGGCGCGGCGGCGGCGGTGCTTTGCACGGGCGAGGGCCTCAAGCGGCTGGGCATCGACCGGACCCGCGCGATCAGGGTCAAGGCAGCAGTCCTGCGCTCGGGCACCGACCGCGCGCCCGAGGATTATGAAAACCACCTGACCCGCCTTGCCGCCCTGCAAGCCTATGAACAGGCCGGGCTTGGCCCCGATGACATGTCCCTCGCCGAAGTGCATGACGCAACCGCCGTGGGCGAGGTCATCCAGATAGAGAACCTGGGCTTTGTCCCGTTCGGCGAAGGTGGCCCGGCCAGCCTGCGCGGCGAGACAACGATCGGCGGTCGTATCCCGGTGAACACCTCGGGCGGGCTGGAATCCAAGGGCCACCCGGTGGGTGCCACCGGGATTGGCCAGATATTCGAACTGGTCACGCAACTACGCGGCGAGGCTGGCACACGCCAGGTTGACGGCGCACGGAACGCCATCGCCGAAAATGGCGGCGGCTTGCACGGCATCGAGGAAGCCGCCGCCTGCGTCACCATTCTGGGACGCTGAAACAAGGAAAATAAAATGGAAAACGTGACCGCTGCCGCGCAGGCAATCTATACCGACGACCAGCGCATGTTGCTGGAAAACTTCCGCAAGATGGCCAATGCGGAATTCGCTCCGCTGGTTGAAAAATACGAGGTTCTGGGCCATCCGCCGGATGCGGAGACGCTCAAGGGCCTGTTCGCCAAAGTCGAGGAATTCGGGCTCATCAGCGGCTTGCTTCCCGAAGAAGACGGTGGCGCGGGGATCGACCGCATGACCTGTGGTATCCTCTACGAGGAACTGGCGCGGGTTTGGGCCGATCTGGCGATCGCCGTTCTGATTCAGAGCCATGCCGCACTCGCGCTCAACCTGTTGGGCGACGCGGCGCAGAAAGAGGCTTATCTCAAGCCGCTCTTGCGCAGCGAGCGCATTTGCGCCACCTGCATTTCCGAACCCTCCGTCGGCTCGAACGTGCGCGAGGTCAAGACCCGCGCGGAACGCCAGGGCGACAAGATTTTTGTCAGCGGACAGAAGCTGTGGATTTCCAATGGTGCGCAATCGGATTTCGCCATCGTTGTCTGCAATCTGGACGGTGGCATTTCCATGGTTGTCGTGGATCGCGACAAGGGCGGCTATGAAAGCCGCGAGCTGCGCAAGATGGGGCTTGTCGGCGCCTCGACCTGCGAATTGTTCTTCGACCGCGCGGAAACCACCGCCGACCATGTTCTGGGGAATGCAGGCGGGGGCCTGTTCCAGACATTGAAGCTGTTCGAGAGCGCGCGGGTCTTTGTGGGGCTGACAAGCGTCGGTATTGCACAGGCGGCGCTGGAGTGCGCGGTCTCTTATTCGAAAGAGCGCGAACAGCACGGCAAGCCGATCGGCGGGCACCAGTTGATCCAGGGCTACCTGGCCGATATGGCCACGCATCTGGATGCAGCGCGATTGTTGTGTCAGCGCGGGCTGCAACTTCTGGATCTGGGAGTGCGCTGTGATACCCAGACTTCGATGGCGAAATGGTATGCGACGGAAATGGCAGTCGAAATCGCAGGCAAGGCCGTGCAGATCCACGGCGGCAACGGTATCACCAAAGAGTTTCCCGTCGAACGGCACTTCCGCAATGCCAAGGTCATGCCGATCCCGGACGGCACCACCGAAATCCAGAAGCTGGTCATAGGGCGCAACCTGACCGGGCTGAACGCGTTCTGAAATGCGTCCGGGTCGGGACGGCACACGCGGTGCAGGCACGGCGTGATCGTTCCGGCCCATTGGCGTTAAGCAGGTCGATCCAAACCCTGCCCCGACCCGAGGGGAGGGGCCAGGAGGAAGCGAATTCATCGAATGAGCCACGGCCAGCATCGCGAACCGGCCACCAGGGTCACGTCCGTCAGGCTGGTGTAATTTCCCGGATGGCCTGAGGGCATGATCAGGCGGCTTTCGTTGAGATGCTGAGAAGGGGGGCGATCTCCTCTGTATCGAACGCCAACTGCTCGAGCGCAGGACGCCGGAAGGCAAGCAGAAGCTCCCGCGCAACCTCGATTTCCATGTCAGGAGCATCGCGCGGCCCGGGGGCTGTCTCGATCGCAGCTCCGATGCGCCACCAGGCACCACCGTCATTCGGCGCGGCCTCTCCCGCCTCGCCGACCTTGTCGAAGGCGCGCGTCGCAGAAACACCGTCAGCGTAGACTTGTGGGAACTGCAAGCGAGCCCGGAGGCTTGCGGAGGTTGCCGGCTGCGGTGCTGTTGTCGGCACCGGACAGCAGCGCCCTGCCGGTCGCACGGCCGTGACGGTTCATCCGCTCCTCGATGGCCTGCCGCAGGTTCTGCACGATATGGAACCGGTCGGCGGCCTGTTCCGCCTGCGGGGTCCCTTGCCGCGCAGCCCGGGCGTAGAGACCGCAGCGATCTCTGCTGATCACTTCCACCTCGGGATGTCGCTTCAGCCAGTCGGTGCAGGTGACCACATCTCGATCCTCGAGAACATCGATGACCACCCGACGCTCCAGATCGACAATGACCGTGCCGTAGGTCTGCGACTTTCGCCAGCTCCAGTCGTCGATCCCGATGACCGTCGGCCGCTCGGCGGTGTCTTGAGCACGCGCCTTCAGCTGCCTGTTAGGTCGCCCCGCGGCCGGAGGTTTCGAGTATCTCTTCCTCGGCACGCTGCCACAGCTCATAGGAAATCGGGTTCTCGCTTTCCTCGAGGATATGTCCCACCAGACCGATGGCCCGCGCCATGACGCCAAAGCCTCGGACAATCTTCCAGGGGAAGCCGAATTCGCAGCAGATCGCCCCGATCGCGCCAGTGGCGTTGATCGGCAGCATCTTGCCAGATTTCTCCTCGGCAACGGCCTGAATCTTCTGGATCAACGCGATATATTCACCGGATTTTCCGTTCTCGGCGGCGATCTGGAACAGCCGCGGTGCGCGTGGATCGACCGGCTTGTGCAGTGGATGGCCCAGACCCGGGACGATGGCCTTGCGGGCGCGGAATTTCTCCACCGTCTCGACGGCAAGCGCATCCAGATCGGCACCGGTGCCGAGCTTGTCCTGCGGCAGCGCCTCGTACAGCATCTTCGAAGCACCTTCCATCGACCCGACAAAGACGGTGCCCAGCCCGCACAGCCCGGCCGCGACGGCCGCCTGAAGCGATTCCGGCGCGCCCATATAGGTCATGCGCGCGACGAGGGCCGAGGGGGTGATGCCGTGCTCCACCAGCGTGATGATGATTGCATTAAAGACCCGGCTTTCCTCTGGTGTGGCCGGGCGTCCGGTCAGTTGCAGAAAGGCGAAGTCGCCAAGGTTCATGTGCCCCAGGATCTCGTTCGGCAGGTCGCGTCCGCGCACGCAGATCTTGTCCGGCGTGCTCCATCCGATGTTCGAGCTGATTTTCTGCTTGCGTTTTCCCATCAGACCGGATCCCACGAAAAGACATCCGCCGAAACCTCGAGCGGTGTGAATTGCGATTTGAGCGCAGGAATGGCGCGCTCGGCGATTTCGGCGGTGGTCCAGCCCTCGCCGGAATGGACCGACCGGACCGGGCGGGGCTGGTTGAACAGGAATATCTCGTTCATCCGAACCCCGAATATCTGGCCCGAAACCTCGGACGCCGCATCGGACATCAGGAAACAGGCCATCGGGGCGACCTTTGCCGGGGTCATCTGCTTGATTTTCTCGACCCGCGCCTGCTGCTCGGGAGTGTCGGTCTTGATCGACGCGATCATCCGGCTCCAGGCAAAGGGCGCGATGCAGTTCGAGCGCACGTTCCAACGCCTGAGATCGAGAGCGACCGATTTCGAAAACGCCGTAATCCCCAGCTTGGCCGCCGCATAATTCGCCTGAGCCAGGTTCCCGATCAGACCCGAGGTCGAGGTCATGTGTACCAGCGCGCCGCTTTCCTGTTCGCGGAAATAATCGGCCGCCGCGCGGCTGGTGTTGAAGGCACCGTAAAGATGGACCTTCACGACGGCGTCGAAATCCTCATAGCTCATCTTGTGGAAGAACCCGTCGCGCAGGATGCCGGCATTGTTCACCACCGCGTCGATGCGGCCGAATTCCTTGACCGCGGCCTCGACCATTGCGCGCGCCGCGTCGGGATCGGTGACACTACCGCCATCGGCAATGGCATCGCCACCCGCGGCCTTGATTTCCTCGACGACCTTCTGCGCCGCGCCTTCGGTCTGGCCGGTGCCCTTCAGCGACGCGCCCAGATCGTTGACCACCACCGCGGCGCCTTCCGCCGCGGCCAAGAGGGCGATGTCGCGCCCGATCCCGCCACCGGCACCGGTGACAAGGACCACCTTTCCGTCAAGTGCCTTTGCCATTGTCAATCTCCCTCAGCTTGCCTTGCGGTACTTGTCGAGACCGCCAGAATGCATGACCCGCCCCATCAGCGGCGCGCCGATGATCTCTTCGGCCTTCACCGCGGCCGCGATCAGCTTGTCGAGGTCAATGCCCGTCTCGATGCCCAGTTCGTGGCACAGGAACACCGCGTCCTCGGTGCAGACATTGCCGGCCGCGCGCGCATGGCCGTGACCGGCGAAGGGACAGCCGCCAAGACCGGCGACCGAGCTTTCGAACATGTCCACCCCCATCGACAGGGCGGCGTAAAGATTGGCGATGCCAAGGCCGCGCGTGTCGTGAATATGCATCCCGATGCGCGCCTCGGGTGCCAGCTCGCGCAGCGCGCCGATCATGCGCTTGACGGCCTCGGGGTTGCCCCAGCCCATCGTGTCGGCGATCACCAGAATCGGAACCGGAATGTCCTCATCCCTGCACAGTTCCAGGATGAAGCGGAAATCGTCCAGAATGCGGCTCTGCGGGATCGGACCTTCGTAGTTGCAGCCGAAGGCGGTCATCACATAGGCCGCATCGACGGTATAGCCCTCTTGCTTGTACAGGCGCACCCAGTCGCGCTGCCTTTCGCGCATCTCGGCGGACGAGCAGTTGTTGTTGGCCTGAGCAAAGGCCTCGGACGGATAGAACAGCAACCGCGGGTCGATATCGACCTCATGCGCCGTCAGCGCCTTGCGAAAGCCCTTGTCGTTCAGCCAGAGCGAGGTGTATTTCACACCGGGTTTACGCTTGATGCGCTGAAACAGTTCGCCGGTATCGGCCATTTGCGGCACATATTTCGGGCTGACGAAACTGCCGACCTGAATGCGCTTCAATCCGCTCTCGCTGAGCATGTTGATCAGCTCTATCCGCTCCTCGATCGGGTAGATCTTCTTTTCGATCTGAAAGCCCTCGCGCGGGCCTTCTTCACGAAACTCGACGAACTTGGGAAAGTCGCTCATGTGCTCACTCCTCGGGCGGTAGAATCTCGGCGATGATCTGGCCGCGCTCGACCATGTCCCCGTTCGAGACGGAAATATTGCTTGCTGTGCCGGCTGCGGCAGCACGGATCGATATTTCCATTTTCATCGATTCCATGACTGCAACCACGTCACCTTCGGCCACGGGCTGCCCGTCGGCGACCTTGACATCGACGATCATGCCGGTCAGCGGGGAGGCCACGGCGCGATCTGCCGCCGCATCGCCACCGGCAAAATCCAGAGGCGCGGCGGGACGGAAGATCAGGCGGCCCTCCCACGTGTCCATCTCGATCTCTCCGGCATGCAGCCGTGCGTCGATCAGATAGACATCATCGCCCTGGCTCAGTCGCCAGCGGCCCGGCGCAATCTCGCGCACGGACAATGTGACGGCATCGCCGATTTCCGACAGGACGGTGTATTGATCCCCGGATTTGACCGGGCCAACGCGCAATTCCTCTGAAGCTCCGGCCGCGTCGGTCAGCGTCACGCGCTGACCCGCTTCCAGGGCATCACCGCCAAGGCCAAGGCGCCAGCAAGTGAACCCGTCGCGGTTGGCCCATGGGTTGGCGCTGTTTTCACATCGGCCGGAGACCATGAACAATACAGCGGCTGCGGCTTTCCACAATTCGGGACGCGACAGGGGGGAAGGTTTCGTCAGCTCGTCAATCCGTCCGTCGATCCAGCGGGTATGAACCCGCATCTGCCCGAATTCGGGGTTTCGCGCCAGCGCCACCAGAAAGGTGCGGTTGGTTTGCACGCCTTCGACGGCCACGTGATCGAGTGCCGTCGCCAGCCGTGCGAGCGCGGTTTCCCGGTCGGGCGCATGCACGATCAGCTTGGCGATCATCGGATCGTAATAAGGCGTGACCGCGTCCCCCTCGGCAACGCCGCTGTCGATCCGCAGACCGCCGGGCAGGCTGAGCGTGGTCAGCGTGCCGGTGGAGGGGGCGAATTGCATCGCCGGATCCTCGGCGTAAAGCCGCGCCTCGATGGCATGGCCGTTTATCCGCAGATCGCCCTGCCGAAGGCCCAGACCCGCGCCTTCGGCGATGCGAAGGTGAAGCGCAACCAGATCCAGCCCGGTAATCGCTTCGGTGACGGGGTGTTCGACCTGAATACGAGGGTTCACCTCGAGAAAGAAATACTCGTTCTCGGAAACCAGAAACTCGACCGTGCCGAGGCCACGATAGGCAAGCGTTTCGCCCAGGCGCACCGCGTCTTGCGCGATCTTGTCCAAGAGCGTCCGCGGCAGACCCCAGGCCGGGGCCTCTTCGATGACCTTCTGGTGGCGGCGCTGGAGCGTACAGTCGCGTTCGAAGAGATGCACCACATGTCCCTTGCCGTCGCCAGCGATCTGCACCTCGACATGGCGTGCCTCTGGCAGGAAGCGTTCCAGCAACAGGCCTTCGGACCCAAAGGTGGACCTTGCCTCGCGCAGAGCGCCCTCGATGTCGTCCATCAGGGTGGTTTCGTCGGTCACGAGCCGTTGGCCGCGGCCGCCGCCGCCACCGACGGCTTTCAGCAGGACGGGAAGACCCATCTCGCGCACTTCCGCGGCAATCTCAACCGGATCGGACCGCGCGCCCACGGCACCCGAGATGACCGGCACCCCAGCGGCAACCGCTGCCGCCTTGGCGCTGGCCTTGTCGCCGAATCGTTCCAGCGTTTCGGGCGTCGGCCCCATGAAGATCATGCCGGCGGCCTCGACCGCGCGGGCAAAATCGGCGTTCTCGGCCAGAAAGCCATAGCCGGGATGGATCGCATCCGCGCCGACGGATCGGGCGGCGGCGATGACCGCATCGATCCTCAGATAGCTTTCGGAGGCGGGACCGGCACCGATGCAGACCGACCTGCCGATTTCGCGGACGTGCAGGGCATTGGCATCGGCCTGCGAATGCACACCGACGGGGGCGATCCCGCTGATCCGCGCGGTCCGCGCGATCCTGCAGGCGATTTCGCCGCGATTGGCGATGAGAAGCGTCCTGATTTTCATGGGCCCCGCCTCACATCCTGAACACGCCGAAATGGGTTTCGACCCTGGGCCTGCGCGCGGTCACATCGAGCAGAAGCGCCATCACGTCACGGGTTTCGCAAGGCTCGATCACGCTGTCGATCCAGAGGTTCGAGGCGAAGTTGTAGGCGCCCTGGAAATCCTCGTATTCCTTGCGGATCGGGGCCTTGAAGGCTTCTTCCTCCTCGGGGGTCCATGTCCTGCCTTCGCGTTCGTTGATCTGCGCGCGCACCTGCGCCAGCACGCTTGCGGCCTGTTCCGGCCCCATGATCGCCGACCGCCCGGTGGGCCAGGCGAACATCGCATCGGGCTGGAACGGGCGGCCCAGCATGGCCAGATACCCCGCCCCGTAGGAGCCGCCGGTGATGATGGTGAATTTCGGCACCCTTGCCGAGGACATGGCGGTGATCATCTTGGCGCCCGCCTTGGCGATGCCCATCTGCTCGACCTCGCGGCCGACCATGAAGCCGTTCACATCCGCCAGAAACAGCAGCGGGATATCGCGCTGCACGCAGAGATTGATGAAATGCGTGGCCTTCAGCGCCGCCTCGACGAAAAGCACGCCGGTATTGGCGAGAATGCCGACCTCGTGGCCGTGGATGCGGCCCCAGCCGGTCATGATCGTGTCGCCGTAAAGCGGCTTGAACTCGTGAAAATCGCTGTCGTCCACCAGCCTTGCGACGATCTCGCGGTTGTCGGTGGGCACCCTGGGGTCGCGGCTGACGATGCCGTAGATTTCCTCGACCGGGTAGGCGGGTTCGCGCGGCACCCGGGGCGTCTTGCGGGGCAGGGGCTTTTCGCCCAGATGGCTGACGATCTCGCGCGTGATGGCCAGCGCATGGGCGTCGTCCTCGGCCAGGTGGTCGGTCACGCCGGACACCGAACAGTGCATCTTGCCGCCGCCCAGCGTTTCGGCATCGACCTTTTCGCCGGTCGCCGCAAAGGTCAGTTCCGGCCCGCCCAGATACATGAAGCCCTGGCCGCGCACGATCACCACCTCGTCGCAGAGCGCGGGGATATAGGCACCGCCCGCGGTGCAGGGTCCCATCACCACGGCAATCTGTGGCACACCGTCGCCCGACATGCCGATCTGCTGATGGAAGATCGAACCGAACTGGCCCTCATCGGGAAAGATATTGGCCTGGTCCGGCAGGAAAGCACCGCCGGAATCAACCAGCGTGATGACCGGAAGACGGTTTTTCCAGGCGATTTTCTGGGCCCGCACATGCTTGCGGGATGTCATGCCGAAATAGGTTCCGCCCTTCACGGTGGCATCATTGGCGATGATCATGCACTGACGGCCCTCGATCACGCCGATACCGGTGATGATCCCTGCCCCCGGCGGCACGCCATCGTATTTGTTCAACCCGGCGAGTTCTCCGAGCTCAAGAAAGGGTGTGCCCGGATCGATCAGCCGTTCAACCCGTTCGCGCGGCAGGATCTTGCCTTTCTTCACATGCCTTTCCCGCGCCTTTTCGGAGCCGCCGATCCGTTGCTGCAACCGAAGTTCATGCAGTTCGTCGATCTTTTCGCGGTAATGCGCGTCGTTTTTCCGGAAGTCGTCAGACCCGGTATCGAGAAGGGATTTCATTCTTGTCATGGCAGTTCGGGATACTTTCTGAGAACAAAGGCAACCTTGGCAGCTCCGGGTTTTTCGAACGTGTCGGGGGCAACCAGATCGACATCGGCCTTGAACACCAGCGCGTCGCGCAAGCGCTGTTCGATCTTCGCCTTGAGTGCGCCGTCATCGTCCGGATTGCGACCGGGGCCGCGCTCGACGATCACCTTCAGCGCGCGCTGCGTGGTGTGGCCCTCGAAATCCGCCACGATCCGCATGACGCCATTGGTTTCCGGCACCATTTCGGCGATCACACTGTTGATCGCGGAGGGAAACACATTCGCCCCGCGCACGATCAGCATGTCATCCGTGCGGCCGATGCAGCGGATCTGGGGGCCGGTGCGCCCGCAGGGGCATTCGGTGGCGGTGACCTCGATATAGTCGCCCGACCGGAAGCGCACCAGAGGGCTCGCCTGCCGGCCGAGCGCGGTATAGACCATCTCGCCCTTTGCGCCCTTTTCCCAGGGAATGATCCTGCCGCTTTCGCGGTCGAGCAGTTCGGTGATGATATAGTCCATGTTGACCATATGCATCCCCGTCTGCGCGTCGCATTCGGCCCAGTAGGTCACGCCCATATCGGTGCCGCCCAGCATCTCGGTGCATTTGGCGCCCCAGGCCGCTTCGATCTTGGCGCGGATCGAGGGGATGCCCCCGCCTGGTTCGCCGCCGACAATCACCCGCTCGACGCCCAGTTCACTGGCCTTGCATCCAAGCACTTCGGGCGCCTTCTCGGCCAGGTAAAGAACGAAGTTGGGGGCACCGACCACACAGCGCGGGCGCGTGTCGGCGCAGGCACGCAGCAGCCGGTCCGCGCCGCCATCGGCCCCCACTGGCACGTCGATCGCGCCCATGTATTGCAGACCCTGCATCACCGGGATACCGCCGACAAAGCCCTTGGCCAGCGAAAAGGCGTGCAGCACCAGATCGCCCGGCCGCACGCCGTTGGCGAAGAAGCAGCGCGCCGTCATCTCGTGCCACATCTCGGCGTCGGCTTCGGTAAGGGCAACGTATGAGGGGCTGCCGGTGGTGCCCGACGATGCCTGCATCTGGATGATGTCAGCCATCGGCGCCGCGCGGTGCTTGCCGAAGGGAGGCACTTCCGCGAGGCTTTCGCGGATCTCGGTCTTGTAGGTATAGGGCAGCTTCTGCAGGTCTTCGATGGCGCAGATATCGTCGAAATCCACACCCGACCTTGCGAACTTCTCCTGATAGAATGTCGAGTTCGCCTTGAGATAGGCCATCTGCGCGCGCAGCCGCTCTTCCTGGATGCGGCGCACCTCGCCCGGGGGTTTGCCCTCGATGTCGTGCCAGAATGGGTCGTTCACCTTGTCGGCAGCATCTTGCCTCCGAAAGCGCATTCCGAATTGCATGTCATCCTCCCTGACAGACCATGCGATCAATAGGACCGCGGCAGGCCCATGACCTTTTCACCGATGAAGCTGAGGCACAGTTCGCGGTTCACTGGTGCCGTGCGCAAAAGGCGCATCAGGGGATACATCTCATAAAGTCCCGTGTCCTCGGTGAAGCCAGAGCCGCCATGGGCCTGAAGTGCTGCGTCCACCGCTTCGATTCCGGCTTCGGCGGCGGCGTATTTGGCCATGTTCGACGACGCGCCAGCTGGCAGCTTGTTGTCGAACTCCCATGCGGCGCGGCGGGTCATCAGACTGGCCATCTCGATCGCGGTATGGGCCTTGGCCATCGGGTGCTGCACACCCTGATGTGCCCCGATGGGCTGCCCGAAGACATTGCGTTCCGAGGCATAGGCCACCCCCTTGTTCAGGGCGAACCGGCCGATGCCGCAGCACAGCGCGGCCAGGATGATGCGCTCGGGGTTGAGGCTGTCGAACAGGATCGAGAAGCCGTCGTCCACCTCGCCGACCACATCCTCGGGACCCAGATCCACATCGTCGAAAAACAGCGTCCACTGCTCTTCGGGCAAGGGAATAGAGATTTTCACCCGTTGCTTTTCGACGCCCCTTTTCTTGAGGTCCACGGCAAAGAGGGTGAAACCGTCGGTCTTGCGGCTGACCTCGGTATGCGGTTTTGTCCGCGCCACCACGAGGCAATAGTCCGATACCTCGGCTCCGGTGATGAAGGTCTTTTCGCCGGACAGGCTGAACCGGTTGCCCCGGCGCCTCGCCAGCGTTGTCGCCTTCATTGTGTTCGACCCGGCACCCGGTTCGGTGATTGCGAAACAGAACTGGATATCGCCGCGGCAGGCCGCCGGGAGCAGCTCTTTCTTGTGGAACTCGGTGCCGTGGCTGGCGATATGGGCCAGCGACATGGTCGGCCCGACCACCATCATCAGAAGCGGAATTCCGTGATTGGCCGTGCCCTCCATGAAGAGGGCCATCTCGGTCATGCCAAGCCCCGCGCCGCCATATTCCTCGGGCACCATGATCCCGAGGAAACCATCGTCGGCGATCTGCTGGAACATCTCCTGCGGGAATTCGTGCTTGCGCGCGTGTTTCAGCCAGTATCCATTATCGAACTTCTGCGCCAGCTGGCTGCCATATTCATAGATTTGGCGCTGTTCGTCGTTCAGGGTAAAGTCCATGTCCTGTCCTCACGCCTTGAAGGTCGGTTTGCGCCGGTTCTCGAACGCATCAAGCCCCTCGGCCACATCATCGCTGGGCAGCGCGCGCACGGCCGCGTCACGCTCGAGCCGCATCTGCTGGTCGATCCCGAGATCCGCGCCTTCGCGTGCCAGCCGCTTCATCTCGGCGATGCCGGGGCGCGACCGTGTTGCGATGGTCTGGCAATAATCCAGCGCGGCCTTGTGCAGATCGCCGTCCGGCACGATGTAATTGACCAGACCGGCCTCCTTGGCCTCATCGGCCTTGAGCCACCGCGCCGAGAACATCAGGTCGAGCGCCCGGCGCAGCCCCATCAGCCGCGTCAGCCGCTGCGACCCGCCCCAGCCCGGGATCAGGCCGAACTGTGCGTGCTGATCGCCGAACTGGGCGGTTTCGGCGGCAAAACACACGTCGCAGGCCAGCATCAGCTCGATCCCTCCGGCCAGGCAAAGTCCCTGCACCGCCACCACGACCGGAAGCGGACTCGATTCGAGCGCGCGCAGGTTTTTCATGCCGAAGGCGATGAAATGATCCAGCGCGACGGGATCGTTCAGCTTGCCCTTCACTTCCGTCAGATCGGCACCGGTGCAGAAATGCTTGCCCTGCGCGCGAATGAGGATCGACCGGACCTCCCGGTTCGCCTCGAATTTCTCCCGTGCCGCCGAAATGCGTTCATGCACCTCCAGCGAAAGGCAGTTGAACTTCTCGGGACGGGCCAGTTCGATGATGCCGACGCTGCCCTCTGTGGCTGCGTTGATCACGTCACTCATTTTTGCGCCCCCTTCGCCTTCTGGTCGTATTGAAGTGCCACGCGGCCGACCTTCTCGCGCGCGATCACCAGCTTCTGGATCTGCGCGGTGCCGTCGCCGATCTGCAGGCCCAGAACGTCGTTGTAGCGCTGATGGTGGGGCAGGTCGGTGGTATAGCCATAGTGCCCGTGCAGGATCAGGCACTGATGGATGATCTCGCAGGCGGTCTTGGGCAGGTACCATTTGCACATCGCCGCCTCGGCGGTATGCGGCAGGCCGCGGTCGCGCAAGTCCAGCGTATAATAGCAAAGCTGGCGCATCATGGTCAGCTGTGTCTCGGCCTCGGCCAGAGGGAAGCTGACGCCCTGATACTGGACGATGGGCGCTCCAAAGGCTTCGCGTTCCCGGACATAGGCCCAGGTCTCGTCCACCGACGCCTGCGCCGCGCCCAGGCATTCCAGCCCGATCAGCGCGCGCGAATAGTCGAAGCCCGCCATGATCGTCCCGAAAGCGCGGTCCTGTTCGGCCATCATGTTCTCGGCCGGAACGAACACGTCGTCAAAAAACACCGATCCGCGCCCCACGGGCTTGGTACCGATATCGTCGAAATGGGTACGCTTGATGCCCTCCTGGTTCAGATCGACGAAAAAGGCGCTGACCCCGCGTGAGCCGCCATTGGGATCGCCCGTGCGCGCGAACACGACCGCCGCGTCGGCCTGGGCGGCAAAGCTCATCGAGGTCTTCTCGCCGTTCAGACGCCAGCCATTGCCGGATTTCACGGCCTTCAGGATCAGGTTCGCCGCATCCGACCCGCCGCGCGGCTCGGTCAGCCCCAGGCCAATGATGGCCTCGCCGGAAACCACCTTGGGAACCCATTCCGACGCAATGTCCTTCGAGGCGTGCTTTGCCACCATGCCCCCCATGAGCGACCCGAGGAGCTGCACATAGCTCGCGTTGAAATCGGCATAGGCGATCTCCTCGACGATCAGCCCCGACGTGACCGAGCTTTCGCCCAGCCCACCGTATTCTTCAGGCAGATCGGCCCCGATCAGACCTAGTGCGCCCATTTCCTTGATCAGAGCGCGGTCGAACGTGTGGCCGCTTGCGCGCTGCTGATAGCTGGGTGCCAGTTTTTCGGTGGCAAAGCGCTTCGCGGTGTCGCGAAACGCCTTTTGATCCTCTGTTGGCTGGAATTGCATCGGGCTCCTCCCCATGACCGAAATATACTCTTTCCAAAAATCTAACAAATGTTAGAATATAGTTCAAGCGAAGTTTTGAGGAGGATGTTCACAGTGGGAGACATGCAAAGGGAAAGCTTCGGGACCCTGCTTTCGCCCATCCGCGCGGGCGAGCACATGCTGCGGAACCGTGTGATCATGGGGTCGATGCACACACGGCTGGAAACCGAGCCCGACGGCATTTCCAAACAGATCGCGTTCTACGCGGAAAGGGCGCGGGGGGAGGCGGCGATTCTGATCACCGGCGGGTTCTCACCCAATGCCGAGGGAATATTCGATCCCGAGGGCCCGCGTATCGACGACCGGGACGAGGCGCGCAGCCTGCGCCCGATCTGCGAGGCCGTTCAGGCCGAAGGCAGCCTGATCTGCGCCCAGCTTCTGCATGCAGGCCGCTATGCCAAGATCGAAGGCTGCGTGGCACCGTCGCCGATCCGGGCCCCGATCAACCGTTTTGTGCCCCGTGAAATGACCGATGCCGACATTCGCCGCACCATTGAGGATTTTGCCAACGCCGCCGCCAATGCGCAGGCTGCCGGGTTCGACGGCGTTGAGATCATGGGGTCCGAAGGATACCTCATCAACGAGTTCACCGTAACCCACACCAACAAACGCGAAGACGACTGGGGCGGCAGCGCCGAGAACCGGCACCGCTTTCCGGTCGAAATCCTGCGCGCGGTACGAGACCGCTGCGGGCCCGATTTCCTGATCATCTACCGGATCTCGGCGGCCGATCTTGTGGAAGGCGGTGCGCCAGCCGATGAGATCGCGGCGCTTGCCCGCAAGATCGAGGCGGCGGGCGCGGATATCCTGAACACCGGCATCGGCTGGCACGAGGCGCGCGTGCCAACAATCGCCTATCCGGTACCGCGCGGAGCCTGGCGCAAGGCGGCGGCCAACGTGAAGGCTGCAGTTTCGATTCCGGTGGTCGCCTCCAACCGGATCAATACGCCTGAACTGGCCGAGGACATCCTGTCCTCCGGGGACGCGGACATGATCTCCATGGCGCGGCCTTTTCTGGCCGATCCGCATTTCGTGAAGAAGGTGCGCGAGGGCCGCGCGGACGACATCAATACCTGCATTGCCTGCAACCAGGCCTGTCTGGATTTCATCTTTTCGGATCGGCCGGTCGGGTGTCTGGTCAATCCGCGCGCCGGCCGCGAGACAGAGTTCCGCGACACACCAGCAGACACGCCCAAGAAAGTGGCTGTCGTCGGCGGCGGTGCCGCAGGCATGGCCACGGCGGCCGAGGCCGCGCGGCTGGGACACGACGTCACCCTGTTCGAAGCCCAGGACAAGCTGGGCGGTCAGCTGAACCTGGCGCGCGCGGCACCGGGCAAGGAGGAATTCGGCGAAACCCTTCGCTATTACGCCACTCAGATGCGTAAGCACGGGGTCGCCTTGCACCTGGGGCAGCGGGTCAGCGCAGAGGATCTTGGCGGTTATGATCACGTTGTCATCGCCACCGGCGTCACGCCCCGCATTCCCGACCTGCCGGGCATTGACCATCCCAGTGTCGCAACCTATGCCCAAATCCTGTCGGGCGAACGGGTCGCGGGCGACACGGTCGCGGTGATGGGGGCAGGGGGCATCGGCCATGACGTGGCAGAATTCCTTGTGACCGATCCGGCCGAGGCCCGGAATTCCGGGGCATTCTGCGAGACATGGGGCGTCGATCCAGAATTTGCCTCGTCGGGGGCCCTGGCGGGCGATCCGCTCGCGCCAAAACCCGCGCGGCGCAAGGTGATCATGCTGCAACGGAAAACCTCGAAACCCGGTGCCGGCCTTGGAGTCTCAACCGGCTGGATCCTGCGTAACTCCCTGCGCAAACACGGGGTCGAAGTCCTGGGCGGAGTGGTTTATGAGCGCATCGACGATGAAGGGCTGCATATCCTTGTGGACGGCCAGCAAAGGCTTGTCGCCGCTGACACGATCGTGCTGTGCGTCGGGCAGGAACCCGAACGGGCTCTGGCCGACAAGCTTGCCGCGCGCGGCGTTGCCGTCACGATGATCGGCGGCGCGAAAGAGGCTGCGGAACTTGACGCTCTGCGCGCCATTGATGAAGGGGTGCGTCTGGCGCAGAGTCTCTGAAGCGAACCGCAGGCAAGGGAGGATGCGATGCTATCCGGGGTCAAGCGCGCGGAGCGCGCCGTTCCGTACTCCATCGTTCAAACCCGCGCACTGACCTGTGCCGACGCTTCGGCCTTCGAGGACAGGATGAAACAACCGGGACACTGCCCATCCGGATTTAGCCGAGGGTGCGGTGCTCCCGGCCTTTGATGCGAAACGGGGCGAAAGCCCGGTTGCCTTTGTCGTCCGTGGTGACGCCGGACCGGAGGCCGAAGACATGATGTGCCTGTGCCGGAAGAAGCTGACAAGCTGCAAAGGTCCACGCGAATTCCGTTTGATCGCGTTCGAGGATTTTCCGAGATCGACCAGCGCAAGATCCAACGGCACGTCCTCGAAGCCTCGATCAGGGACAAGAAAGCCGAAAACGGTTGATACAGTCGGCGCACAATGCATGTGAAATCATGAACACAACAACCCGTGAAACCCTTTCAATACGGATGAAGACTTCATGCTTTCAGGATACTTAAGTCCAGGATACGGAATCCTCCACCGATGACTGTCCGGGCCGTCGCGCCTGTGCCATAAAATAATCCGCTTTCGTTTTGTGACCGTCATTCCTAAGCCCGCATTGCTGTGTTTCGAATCAAGAGGGAGACCGGAACCATGACGAATGTCGTAATTGTGTATTTCAGCGGGTATGGGCACACGGAGGTTCAGGCGAACGCCGTGGCAGAGGGGATCAGAAGTGTCGAAGGCAGCGAGGCCCGGATGCTGAAACTGTCCGACAACGGGGAACTTGACGAAGCCGGCTGGGCCGCGCTCGATTCTGCCGATGCCATCGTCTATGGCAGCCCGACCTATATGGGCGGCCCGGCGTGGCAGTTCAAGAAATTCGCCGATGCCAGCTCGAAGCCCTGGTCCACTCAAAACTGGAAGGACAAGATTGCCGGCGGGTTCACGACCTCGGCCACTGTCAACGGCGACAAGTTCTCAACCATCATGTATTTCTTCACGCTGTCACAGCAACATGGTCAAATCTGGTGCGGCGTCGGCCTGATGGCGTCGAATGCCAAGGCCGACGGCCCGGAAAAGCTGAACTGGACGGGTGGGTATTCCGGCCTTCTGGCGATCGCGCCCTCCGACAGCGCGCCCGACGAATTCCCGGCCGGTGGCGATCTGGACACTGCGCGCGCCTATGGCAAGCGGCTGGCCGAAGTCGCGAGGCGCTGGCGCGGCTGAACCGGGGCCACGGGACGGGTGACCGGCCCTTGCGGCTTGGGGCGGGAACCTAGGGGCCCCCGCCCGGTCACCCGTTATCCGGTCACGCCTGTCCGCCCGACAAGCGCCATCAGCGTCCCGGTCATCGTCGCGACCAGCTTTTCGTCTCCGCCCTTCAACGCAAAGGCGCGTGCCTCACAGATGGTCAGGGTCCTGCCCGGTTTCACCACATCGGCGACGAAGCGGAACCGCTCGCCATCCGCCGGGTTGAGCAGGTTGATCTTGAATTCCACCGTCAGCACCGCCGCTTCGGCGGGCATCAGCGAAAAGGAGGCGTAACCGCAGGCGCTGTCGAGGGCGGTCGAGACGATTCCGGCGTGCAGGAAGCCGTGCTGCTGGGTCAGCGCGGCATCATGGGCCATTTCCAGAACGATGTGGCCGGGGGACAGATCCGCAATTCCGATGCCCAGCGTGTGCATCACCTTCTGCCGGTTGAAACTGTCGCGCACGCGCGCGTCGAAGTCGGGGTTCTTCGGCTCGAATGCCATGGCCTGATCTCACTCCTTGTCTTCATCCATGATGACCAGTCTTAACCGGTCGATGACCTGCGCATCTTGTAAGGAAAGGTCAGCCGGGCGCGCCGCCGCCCGGGCGCGAAGGGCCCCGGGCGGCGCGCCGGCAAAGGCCCGGCAGCAGGCCGTCATGTGCGACTGATCGTAATATCCGGCATCGAGGGCCAGATCGCACAGCGGCAGGGTCGGATGGCCAAGCCGCCCCAGCAGCGCGCGAAAACGCCGGATCGAGGCGAGTCGCCGCCGGGAGACGCCGGTATCTGCGCGCGTCCTGCGGCGTCCGGTGCGGTCGCTGACCGCCTGCGGGGCTGCGGCGAAGGTCAGCGCCCTTGCAAGCGCGTCGAGCTCAGTCACCAGCGCGGCGAGATGGTCGTCGTCGATCAAGGCCCGGCACAAGGCCGAATTCAACGGTGCCAGCGTCTCGGCCGACGGCAGACGCGCCGGGCGCGACGACAGCCGCAGCCCGGCCACGATGCCGCAGAAGGACGCCTGGCGGGGAACGAAGCCGGGCCTGGGCCGGGCGAGCGACAGGTGCGGGCCGCCGGTCCCGTCGCCGCGTCGCGTCAGCGACAGGGTGAACAGGTCGGTCGCGAAGCGCCCGCTTCCGCGGCCGCTGAGCACCCCGGCGTCGCGGAAGACGAAGAGATGCGCGATCCTGGCGTCTGCGTCCCCGGGCGGCGCCAGTTCGAGATAGAGCGGCGCGGGCCCCGGCTCACGCGGCGAAGGCATTCCTGTTCTCCGCGACGAAATCGCGCAGGCGGCGGGCCGGGCGCCCGAGCACATCGCTCACCGTGGTCTCGATCCCCGCGAGATAGCCCTTGGGGGCGATGGAGGCGAGTTCGACCATGGCCGCGGCGACCTCTTCCTGCATCCCGGCGGCGATCATGGCTGCCTTGGAGTCCTCGACCGACAGGGGCGCGCAGGTAATGGTGCGCCCGGTCACCTCGGACAGGATGGCCGCGATATCCTCGCCGGTCAGGGCCTCGGGGCCGGTCAGGCCATAGGTCTTGCCTTCGTGGCCCGAACCGGTCAGCGCCTCGGCGGCGACATCGGCGATGTCGCGGGCGTCGATCCAGGCCACGGGACCGCCCAGATCGTCGTAATAGACACCGTCTTTGGCGATGGTGTCGGCCTGCCAGAGCAGGTTCTGCATGAAATAGGTCGGCTGCACGAAGGTCCAGTCAAGCCCGCTTTCCTTCAGCAGTTCCTGCGTCTCGGAATGCCACTTGCCAAAGGTCACCCTGGCCTTGGGCGACGCACCCAGCCCGGTGGCCAGAACGACATGGCGCACGCCCGCAGCCTTGGCCGCCCCGATCACGTTCGCTTTCCAGCGGCGCATGTCCAGATGCGCAGGCGTCACCAGATAGATCCTCTCGGCCCCGGCACAGGCCCGTTCGAGGGCGGCGGGGTCAGTGAAACTGGCGGTGACGGCCTCGCACCCCTTGGCCTCGAGATTTTCGAGCTTGGCGGGATCGCTGGTGACGGCGCGCACTGCCGCCCCCTTGGCCAGAAGCGTATCGACAAGCGGCGAGCCCGTGGTTCCGGTGGCCCCGAAGACGGTGATCATGACGTTTCCTTTCGCAGGTCTGCAATGGGCTGCATGGTTTCGGGATTGCTGACCGATGACAGGTCGCCCGGATCCTCGCCCAGATAGGCCGCACGGACGATCCGGCGCATCGTCTTCATGCTGCGGGTCTTGGGCAGCGCCTCGACGAAATGGATCTCGCGCGGGCGGAACGGTTTCGAGACGACCTCGCCCACCCTGTCCTTGAGCCGAGCCGCGAGGGCGGCGTCCGGCGTCACACCCGGGGCCGCGACACAGATGCAGACCACCGCCACGCCCTTGATATCGTCGGGCGCTGCGATGGCGGCGGCGTCCACCACCTCTCCGGTCTCGGTCAGGGCTGTCTCGATCTCGGGCGGGCCGATGCGCTTGCCCGCGATGTTCAGCGTGTCATCCGAGCGACCGAGGATATACCATGTGCCGTCCGGATCGCGGCGCACCCAGTCGCCGTGCCGCCAGACACCGGGGAAGGTGGACCAGTAGGTTTCCAGATACCGTTCGCGGTCGCCCCAGATGGCCGGGGTCAGGCCCAGTGGCGGTTGTGTCACCACCAGTTCGCCCACCTCTCCCGCGGCGGCTTCGCTGCCGTCTTCGCGCAGAACCTTGGCACCGACGCCGAGTGCCTGGGCGGAAAACCCGCCCGGCTTGATTTCGTGCAGAACGGTCGACGTCAGGATCGCGCCGAAAAGCTCGGTTCCGCCGGAGATGTTCAAAGGCACCGCGCGGCGTCGGCAGATGCGTTCGAAATGCCAGGCCCAGGCGTCATCACTCCAGGGTTCGCCGGTCGAGGCGACGACGCGCAGGCGCGCCAGATCGTAGCCGGACAGCGGCGCGGGATCCAGCATCATGAACTGCCGCACCAGCGTCGGTGCGATACCCATATGGGTGACTTCCATGTCCGAGGCGATCCGCAGAAGCCTGAAGGGATCGCCGGGCATCGAGGGCGCGCCTTCGGCCAGAACCAGAGTGCCCCCCGACAGCAGCACCGACAAAAGAGTGAGCGGCCCCATGACCCAGCCCATATCGGTCATCCACAGGTGGCGGTCGTCGCGTTTCAGGTCGAGGCACAGCAGGAAATCCGCCGTGGCCTTGGCCTGCACCCCCAAATGGGTATGCACGACGCCCTTTGGCCGTCCGGTCGTGCCCGAAGTATAGGCGATAAGGAAGGTATCTTCGGCCTTAACGGGAACAGCCGCAAAATCCGGACTGGCGTGGCCCACGGTTTCGGCCCAGTCGAGATCGCGGGCCGGATCGGCCACCGCGCCGCCGAACCGCCGCAGGCTGAACACGGTATGAACGGAAGGAACCTCGGTCAGGGCTTCGGCCAGCGTCGCCTCCATCCAGACCAGCTTGCCCTGTCTGGGTGTGGCATCTGCCGTCAACACCGCCACGGCACCGGCATCGTTCAGACGCGAGATGATGGCGTGGGGCGCAAAGCCGGAAAACAACGGCACCGCGACCGCGCCCAGCCGGGCGATGCCGAGGAGCGCGGCCTCGATTTCCGGGATCATCGGCATGTAGACACCTACCGCCTGACCCGGCCGCACCCCGCGGGCGTCAAGGGCCGAGGCGACGCGGGAGGCTTCGGCGGCAAGTTCGGAATAGGTCCAGCGGCGGCGGCTTCCGTCTTCGCCGAGCCAGTCGATGGCAATTTTCTCGCCAAGACCCTGGGCAATTCGGGCGTCGAGACAAGTCTCCGTCAGATTCAAAGCGGCGCCGACGGCCCATCTGATCGACTCAGGACCGGCAGAAATATCCCGCAACATGGTGTGGGGGCGCCTGAACCGAATGCCGGCATGGTCGATGATCCGGCCCCAGAACCAGTCCGGCTCCTCATTGGAGCGGCGGACGAGAGCCTCGTAACTGTCAATGCCGCAATCTTTCAGGAATGCGGCAAGCGTACTGGAACGCTGAATGTCAGGATCTGGCTGAAACATGGGCCGCCTTTCTTCAGAACAAGAAGAGACCGCACCATAGGCACGGCCAGTTGGGGAGTATACTCTGATCCTGTCCACCCGGAGATGCTGCGCATCTGTTCCGCCAAAGGCGGGTCACCCGTGCATGGTCAGGCCGCCCGACACTGAAATCACCTGGCCCGTGATGAACCCTGCGTCGTCCGACGACAGGAAACAAATGATGCCGGGATAGTCCGATGGCTGTGCCAGACGCTTCATCGGAATTGCCCGCTTGAGGCCCTCGGCGATCTTCTCGCCGGCCTCGCCCTGGGCGACCATGGCAAAAAGCGGCGTATCGGTCGGGCCGGGGGCAACCGCATTCAGCTGAACGCCCTTGCGCGCCAGTTCCCGCGCCACGGTTTTCGTGAAAGAGATGATGCCGCCCTTGCAGGCGGAATAGACGGCCTCGCCGGATGACCCGACGCGACCCGCGTCGGACGCGATGTTGACAACGCGGCCCCCACCGTTCTTCACCATGCCCGGAAGCACCGCGTGGTGCATGTTCAAAGGACCGTAAAGGTTAATGTCGATGATCTTTTTCCATAGCACCGCATCGGTTTCGAGGAAGGGCTGGATCAGATCCCATCCGGCATTGTTCACGAGCACGTCGATCGGGCCGCCGGTTTCGAATTCGGCCACGGCCTTGTCCACCTGCGCGCGGTCGGTGATATCCGTCTTGAAGGCTTGCGCCTTCCCCCCGGCGTCCTGGATCAGACGCGCGGTTTCCTGCGCACCCTCTTCGTTCAGATCGAAGACGGCGACTTCCGCGCCCTCCTCTCCGAACCGTTGGCAAACCGCGCGGCCGATACCGCTGCCGCCTCCGGTCACGATGACACGTTTTCCGTTCAACCCTCGCATGCAGTGGACCTCCTCTTCCGCCATTTTTGCCAGCACCAGGATCAAGGGCTTGATTCGATGCGATCAGTTCCATATTCTAACAGATGTTAGATTTGGCGCAATGGACAGTTTCATAGTGAACAGATATCCGGAAACGCATGGTGCGACGGTCAAAACCTATCAAGAGATCTGACGAGGATCTGAGCAAGTCCGAAAAGACGCGGAAAGACATTCTCTGCGCCGCCGCTCGCCTTTTTCGGTACGAGGGCTACTACGCGACAACGATGCGCGACATCGCGCAGAAATCCGGAGTGGAAGCCGGCAGTATCTATTATCACTTTCAAAGCAAGGATGAAATCCTGAGCGAAGTTCTCGATATCGGTGTTCGGGAGCTTTACGAACAGGTCAAAAGGATCGTCCGGTCGGCCGAGGAAAATGAAAAGGACTTTCGCAAAACCTTCGCTCAGCTTGTCGATACCCACCTGACTTATCTGTTGACCGACAGCGATTTCACCTCGGCCAATATCCGCAACTATCCAATGCTGTCGGGTGAGGCACGCGCACCGCACCGTGAGTTGCGCGCGGCCTACGCAGGCGTATGGAGCGATTTTCTGAATGACGCCAGGCGTGCTGGCCAGCTGAGAAGCGATATTTCCGTCTCCGCGATGCGTCAGTTCATCCTGAGCGCGATGAACTGGACCGTCGAATGGTATGATGTCAAGAAATACCCGGTGCAAATGCTGTCTGAACGTATGTGCAAACTGATTCTTGATGGAATGTGCACGAGCGGCAGGATTAACACTGGAATTCTGAAAAGCGGTGCCGGAGTTTCCATCCAAACTCCAGAACCGGTCGGCAAAGCCGCACATACCCGCGCGGAAATCCTGAGGGCCGCGGCACGGGTGCTTCGGGACAGTGGTTACAAGGCGACCACGTTAAGGCTGATCGCGGCAGAAGCGAACATGAAAGCGGGTAGTGTCTATTACCATTTCAGTTCCAAAGAAGCGATTGTGGACAACGTTCTGAACGCCGGGTTGAGTGATCTGCTATCTGGCGTCAGCGCCGCAGTCGAGGGTTTTGATGAGCCATGTAATCATCATGCCAGGATAGCGACTGCCATCTGGACGCATATGGACTTTCTCTTCAAGGCAAGCGAATTCACCTCTGCGAACATCAGAAGTTATGGAATGCTGCCGAACCATCTGAGGAAAAGACACTGGGCGATTCGGCATGAGTACGGAAGGCTATGGGACAGAATTCTCCGCGACGCACAGGATGACGACGCCATCAGGTCGGATATCAAGATCGTTCCCTTGCGTCAGGTGATGCTGGGTGCCCTGAACTGGACGGTGGAATGGTTTGATCCGGACAAGGCGGGAACGGCAGGGTATCTTTCCCTGTCCGAGTTTTCCGAGATGCTCATAAAGCTTCTGCTCGAGGGCATTTGCGAAAGGGAGAACGTCGCTGATGGCGACAGGGCCGGGTTTCGCTTGTCGCAGCAGACGCCCTGATCAGACCAGAAGGAAATGGTATAACCCTTCCGCGACAGGTTTATCCCGAGCGGCCTGCCAGGCGGTCACGCTGACGCTCGCAATGCGTTTTCCCTTGCGCGTGACCATTGCGCCGGCGGTAAGCGGCCCCTTCACGGCAGGTCTCAGGTAATCCACGGTCAGATTGATCGGCTTGGCAGGTATATCGGCAAACTCCGGGTGGACAGCGATGGCGGCCGTGGCCTCCATGAAACTCGCGATGATACCGCCATGATAATATTCCATAACCGGGTTGCCGATATGGCGCGATTCAAACGTGATCTCGGCCTCGGCATAGGTCTCGCTGATTTCCTGAACTTCGAAATTCAGGAACCGGAAGAAAGGTACGCGGGAGACATTCGTATTGAGGGCTTGCAGGTCCATTTCACACTGTTGCCTTCGTCATTGCACTGAACAGGCTGGTGTCACCGCGCGTCAGGGCAAACGAGGCTGCGCCCCGCGCAATTTCATCGTCCTCATGGCCATCGAACCAGATGCTGCCGGAATTGAAGGCAATGTGGCGGGTAACGCGATAACAGTTCGCCCGAACAACGACATCCGACCGCGAATGGGCCGCGCGCAAGTAATCCACCCTGAGATCGAGCGTTGCCATTGTGCTGACGCCCTCAATTGCCACAAAGTTTGCAAGTCCGAAGACACTATCCAGAAGGGCTGTCAGGATGCCCCCGTGAAGCAGGGTCTGGGCGCTGTCCACACAAAAATCCGGGTTGAAGGGCATCCTAACCAAAACGGCTTCAGCCGATATCTCCTTTATCTCCAAGGCCATGTGGGTGATCAGGCCCTTCCCCCGCGCATTCCACATCTGCGCGATCTGCTCCATCTTTTCTTGTGTGATCTCCGTCATGCACACTGCCTCTTAGCGACCTGTAAAGATCGGTTCTCGCTTCTCGATGAATGCCGCGATCGCCTCATGATGGTCTTCGGTCTGATGCATGAGCGCCTGATAGGCGGCGGCGGAGTTCAGGAAATCCGGCAGGTCCATCCGTTCGGCATTGCGCATCAGTCTCTTGGCGACCCGCACCGCACGCGGCGGCTTTGACGCGATGACGGCGGCCCTTTCGCGGGCCCGCTCCAGAAGCGTGTCATGCGGAACGACCTCAAGCACCATGCCAAGGTCCAGTGCCTCTTCCGCGCCGACCATACGCCCCGAAAAGGTCAGATCGGCGGCTTTCTGATGGCCAAGGCGGCGCAACAGGAACCAACTGCCCGCATCGCCCGGGATGATCCCGAGATTCAGGAACACCTCGCCGAACTTCGCCTTGTCCGACGCGATGCGCATGTCGCACATCATGGTCAGGTCGCAGCCCGCGCCGACCGCAGGGCCGTTGACCGCGGCAATGGTCGGAACATCCAGGTTGTAAAGCGCCTGCGGTATCCGCTGCACGCCGTCCACATAGCTTTGCGCTGCCGCAAGCGGTTCCTTGCGGAAGACGCTTTCGGGATCGTTCATCTCCTTGATGTCGCCGCCGGCGCAAAACGCCGGATCGGCACCGGTCAGGATCATGACGCTGACTTGCGGATCGGCCTGCACCCTGGCGAAAGTATCCAGAAGGGCGGCGATCATGTCGTTGCCGGTGACAGGATTGCGGCGTTCCGGATCATTCAGCGTGACCGTGGCGATCCTCTCGGAGATGTCCAGAATGACGGGATCCTTACTCATTCTTTCCATCTCCCCGTTCGCGTTTCTCGAACATTTCCGGATTGATCATGTCGCGGGCATCGTGGCCCAGGTGCAGGGTTTCGCCACCGTCAACATAGATATCTTCGCCGGTGATGAAATTCCCCAGATCAGACGCAAGGAAGATGATCGCGCCAGCGACATCCTCGGCCATGCCCATTCGATTCAGGACCGAGCGGTTCAGCTCTTTCCAGCGATCCGGCGGAATGGGATAGCGGCCAAGCGCCTCGGTCTTGATCGTGCCCGGCGCGACACAGTTGAGACGGATCCCGTATTCGCCCCATTCGGCGGCCAGGGTCTTCATCATGCCGGTCACGCCAGCGCGGGCGGCAACCGTATGGGCAAAGCCGGTGAGCGCGGTGCGCGCGGAAATGGCGGTCACGAAGACGATGGATCCGCCGTTCTCGTACATGAAGTGATCGGCCACCGCGCGGGTCATCTGCCATGATCCGATCAGGTTGTTGCGAATCACGGCCTCGAAGCCCTTGTTGGTGATATCGCGGGCGGCCGCGATGTATTGGCCGCCCGCATTGTTCACCAGAACGTCAAGCTTTCCGTAATGGTCCTTGATCCGCTCCATCGCGGTTTCGATGCTGCCCTCGTCGCGGGTATCTCCGGGCACGACAAACGCTTCGCCCCCCGCTGCGCGGATCATCTCGGCGGTCTCCTCCAGCGGCTCTTTCCGGCGCGCGAACAAGGCAAGCCTGGCCCCGCAAGACGCCATTTCAAGCGCCGTCACCCGGCCCATACCCGAACCGGACCCTGTGACCAGGGCAACCTGGCCCGCCATGAGATCCGGCGCATAGCGCCGCGACTTTCCTTCGCTCATGGTCCTCTCTCTCAGTTCTTCAGAAGTTCGCCAGAGATGATGAGCTTGCGCACCTCCTGGGTGCCCGCGCCGACCTCGAGAACGCGCCCGGTGCGATACAGCCGGTTCACCTCGGTATCCCGCATGTAGCCCGAGCCGCCATGGATCTGCACCGCCTTGTCCAACACAAAGGACGTCGCTTCGGCGGTCTTGAAAATCGCCGCTGCCGTCAGCTTGTGGATCTCGCCGCGCCCGCCTGAGCCCTCTTCCAGACCTTCGCACATGGCCGCCGTTTTCAGCGACAGGCTGCGCGCTGCCTCGATTTGCGTATACATGTCAGCCAGCATCGCCTGCACCATCTGGAAACTGGCGATCGGTTTGCCGAATTGTTGCCGTGTCTTGGCATAGTCGATGGAAATGTCCAGCGCCCTTTGTGCGATGCCGAGTGCGTTGAAGCAGACGATGGCACGCTCGAGATCGAGCCCCGACATCGTCACGGCTACGCCACCATCGAGCTTGCCGACCATGTTCATGGCCGGAACGCGGCAATCCTCGAACACCAGCTCCCCGGTGGGCGAGCCGCGGAAGCCCATCTTGTTGAGCTTCTGCGCCACCTTGAAACCGGGCGTGTCGGTTTCGACGATGAAGGCGGAAATGCCCTTGGCACCTTTTTCCGGCGAGGTCTTGGCATAGACCAGGACCAGATCGGCAATCGGTCCGTTGGTGATGTAGATCTTGGCACCGTTCAGGATGTAGTCGTCGCCATCCCTTTTCGCCGTGGTCCGCATCGCGCCGAGCGCATCCGACCCGGCACCGGGCTCCGTGAGGCCGAGGGCACCCACCAGAGAGCCGTCGCACAGCCCCGGCAGATACTTGCGCCGCAGATCGTCATTGGCGTTGCGGTAGATATTGTTGACGCACAGGTTGTCATGCGCGACATGGGTCAACCCGATGGCCGCCGAGGCGCGCGACAGCTGTTCGGTGATGATGCAGGCCGAGGTGAAGTCGAGCCCCGCACCGCCGAATTCCGGCGGCACGTTGAGGCCGAGATAGCCCATCTCGCCCAGCTTGGGAAAGACCGAAGGCGGCAGGTCGTCGGTGTCGTCCATTTCCGCGTTCAGATGATGAAACTCGGAGAAAAAGAACTTGCCGGCCTGATCGGCCAGCGCCTGCTGTTCGTCCGTCATGAAATGTGTCGGCAGGGCGGCGTCGTTGCGAAGTTGCTTGTTCATGGTCTCGTCCCTCCTCAGGCGCGCAAAAGTTCTTCGGCGATGATGATCTTGCGCACTTCGCTTGTGCCCGCGCCGATTTCCAACAGTTTGTTGGCGCGGTAGAGCCGGTTGATCTCGGTGTCCTGCATGTAACCGGAGCCGCCATGGATATGGCAGGCTTCGGTAACGGCCTTGTTGAACGCCTCTCCCGCATAAAGGCAGGCCGCTGCGGTCAGCTTGTGGATCTCACCCCGACCCCCTGCCCCCTTCGGCATGCCGACACAGGCTGCCAGCGCCCGATAACCGAAGGCGCGCGCCGTTTCGACCTCGGTGTAGATCTCGGCCAGTTTCGACTGTATCATCTGGAAGCTCGAGATCGGCCGACCGAACTGCTCCCGGATCCTGGCGTATTCCAGCCCAAGTTCGAGCGCACGTTCGGCCATGCCCACGCAGACCGAAGCGACCATTGCGCGTTCAAGGTCCAGCCCGCTCATTACGACCGAAACGCCAGTGTTTTCCTCACCCACCATGGCGGATGCAGGCACACGGCAATCCTCGAACACCAGCTCTCCGGTCGGCGAGCCGCGGAAGCCCATTTTGTCTAGCTTCTGCGCCACCCGGAAACCGGGATTGTCGGTCTCGATGATGAATGCGGAAATGCCCTTGGCCCCTTTTGACTTGTCGGTCTTGGCGTAGAGCAGGATCACATCGGCAATGGGACCGTTGGTGATGTAGATCTTCGAGCCGTTGATGACATAGTCGTCGCCGTCACGGCGGGCGGTGGTGGCCATCGAACCGAGCGCATCGGAGCCCGCGCCCGGTTCAGTCAGGCCCAGAGCACCAACGAGGTCGCCCGAGCAGAGGCCCGGCACATATTTCTTCACCTGCTCCTGGGACCCGTTGCGAAGCAGGTTGTTCAGGCACAGATTGTCGTGCGCCCCATGCGAAAGACCCACTGCCGGGTTCCATTTCGAGATCACCTCGGAAACCAGCGCCTGAGTGAACTCGTTCTGGCCGGAACCGCCCAGCTCTTCGGGCGCGGTAATGCCCAGCAGACCCAGCTCGCCCATTTGCTTGAACAGATCGTCGGGCCACCATTCCTCTTCGTCCATGCGCGCCTGCAGCGGATGCAGCACCTCGCGCGAGACGCGATCCACATGATCTACAATCTGTCGTTGCTCATCAGTCAACGAATAATTCGCCCTGATGGCCTCCAAATCAGCCATAGGAGCCTCGGCCTGACCCGTCATGTCGTTTCCTCCAAAGAAGCGCCCTTTCCAGTGTTGACCAAAATCAAACATATGTTAGAAAATAGTTCAAGCCAAGTCTTTTGCGACCGTCTTTCGAGGCGCGGATCGCTTGGAGGGTGCCGGGGGAGGGCATCGGAGAATGGTTGAGACCGTCGTCGAGTCGCGATCGCGGGGCAATGAAACCCGAATTGTCATTCGACGCCCGGACATGCGGAACGCGCTCAACCGCGACGTTGCTGACGGGATGATCTCCGCAATCCTTGCGGCCGAGGCGGACCCTGAATGCCGGGTGATCGTTCTGACCGGAGAGGGCGAGCTTGCCTTTTGTGCCGGCGGCGATATCAAGGCGGGTGCCGACGGCGGCCCGTTCGTCCAGGATCCAGCCGATCCGGATCATTTCGCCGGCAGGTTGTTCGAAACGCTGCAGTCCTGCCGAAAGCCAACCATCGCGCGGATCAACGGTGTCGCGATGGGGGCGGGTGCCGGTATCATCTGTGCCTGCGATCTGGCCGTGATGGCCGATCATGCGCGAATCGGAACACCCGAAGTGAAGGTGGGTCTGTTTCCGATGACCATCGTTCCGCCGATGATGCGTGTACTGCCCCGCCGAAAGCTGATGGAGATGTTCCTCACCGGCGTTCCCTTGACGGCCGAGGAAGCCCTGCAATTCGATCTGGTCAACTATGTCACCGATGCCGCCGGGCTTGACGACAAGGTTGCAGAACTGGTCGCTCAGCTCTCCGCTCAGTCGCCGAGCGCGATCCGGCTGGGGAAATACGCCTGTCAGGCGATGGAGGACATGACCTATCAACAGCAGATGCGCTTTGCCGAGACCATGCTGCCTCGGATAGCACAAACGGAAGACGCGCGCGAAGGTTTTTCCGCCTTCATTGCCAAACGCCCACCAAACTGGACTGGCCGCTAGAAGCGCGGGGAGGAGAAGAACATGACGGAACGCAAACTACGCATCGGATGTGCGTCCGGTTTCTGGGGCGACACGCCCGAGGCGGTCGGACAACTGGTGACCCGTGGCGAGATAGACTATCTGGTTTTCGATTACCTGGCCGAGGTGACGATGTCGCTGATGGCGCGCGCGCGGGCCAAGTCGCCCGAGGC
>MDTD01105914.1_pt1 | contig 42658 bp, 41 predicted proteins | sample 811221 | NCBI WGS metagenome assembly MDTD01 (sample SAMN05326646, study PRJNA326480) | marine metagenome | isolation source: seawater | place: Pacific Ocean: South West | collected 2011
TCTTAAAATAATTTAGATTTATAAAATTCTCTAATGAGATTTTCAAAAGAAGAAGAATATTTACGTCAGAAAGATAAGAAACTAAAAAAAATAATTGATACAAATGGTCATATTGTTTTTAAGCCGAATAAAAAAAATCACTTTGACACACTCGTTGGCATAGTGGTCTCTCAATTCATCTCTACATCTGCAGCCAATTCAATTTTTCAAAAGATAAAAGATAACTTTAGTTCAGAATATTTAAATGAAAAGCATTTTCAAAATCTGAATATAAATGAGATTAAAAATTTAGGTTTAAGTACCAACAAAGCCAAAACAATAAAAGAACTTTCGAGCTTATATTTGAATAAAAACATTGAAGACTTTTCTAATTTAAATAATAAAGAACTCAACCAAGCTCTATTGTCAGTATTTGGAATTGGTCCGTGGTCAGTCAATATGTTTGAAATATTTTGTATGGGTAATCTAGATATTTTTTCATCAAAGGACGCGGGTCTGAGACGTGCAATGAATTTAAAAAAAATGGTTCGAAAAGATAGTAGTTTTAATAGATTTGATCAATATGCTAAAAAATGGAGACCCTATAGGACCATCGCCTCACTACATTTGTGGAAAATAGTAGATTAAAGGCGAAGTCTATTTATTAACTTTACTGGAAAAATTTTAAGAAATAATCCAATTAATTTTGTTGGAATGTTTGGATAAATGATCCCTTTTTTTCTTATATTATTGAAAATTAACTCAGCTGCTTTATTTTTGTTTAGGGCTAATCCAAAGCCTTGATGTCCAGCCGACATTGTTGTTCTAACCATTCCAAATCTTAAGATTAAATAATCAATGCCAAGCTTTTGAATTTTTTTTTCTAAAATATTTTTTGTATAACCATAAATATAATTTTTATATCTCAACTTCTCGACAGCCAATGATGAAATGTAAATAAACTTCTCAACATTTAATGATTTTTTAATTAAAATTTGTGTGATTTCGTAAGGAATTTTAAAATTATAAATATACGTCTTTTGAATTTCACTCGATGTTGGATTTTTATTTATAGGTCTGTTTTCTTTTAGATAACCATTAAAAAACAAAACAAAGGGTTTTTCAATTCCTGAAATAAAATTTGAAATTTTATCTAATTCATCTAGATAATCTTCTACATATAATACATTCTTACTTATGTGCTCACCCCTTTTTGATGTAATGGAATAAACATTGTAATTGTTTTTATGAAAAATTTTTATTGACTCTTTTGCTATTTCAGATGATGCACCAATAAAAATTATATTATTCATACTTATTTTAAATTTAGCCTTTTGCTCATAAATGATTGAAAACTTTTATTCTTATCATATTTGTTTACTATTTTGATCCACTCTTGATATTCCGGATACATTTCATGGAATTCTTCCTTATTTAATGTTGAATCCTTTGCTAAATAAATTTTTCCATTATTTTTAATAAGATCTGAATAAAAATCTCTAATTGATAAATGATTAAAATCTTCATATACAAAGTCAACAGCAAAGGTCCAACCATCTTGTAAAAACGAGAGATTATTTTGAAATTCAGGATTCGCTATTCTTTTAACACTGCAAAGTAATGGATTTTGTTTATAAATTAATTTTTCTATTAATTGATCTATTTGATTTGTTTTTTCAATTGGTAATGAAAACTGAACTTGGATTATTTTATTTTTACTACTTATTAGGCGTGTATCAGTAAATTTGCTGATTGGATATAAAATATTATTTAATTTTTTACTTTTATCATTTTTATTTTTATGAAGATAAAAATAGAAATTATTTACAAAAGATAAGCTTCTAAATTTATTCTTACCAATAAAAGAAAGGCTGATTGGAATATTAGATGATAAGTTGTTTCTAAATTTTATTTCATTATTACTGCTTACAGTGTCCGGGGTTGAAGATTCTGATATCCATTTTTTATTTTTATCAAGAAGATCTATCCAACCAACCCAAAAATTGTTATTTACAAATGAAAAGGAATTTAATAAGTTATTTATGTGTTCGCCATATTTGTATTTTGTTGTGTACGAATCAAAGAATTCAGCATTACCTGATAATTTAATACCAGTAATTTGTCCAGTTAAACCATATCCTCCAATTGTTGTTTCGAACAAATCTATATTTTTGGTTCTACTTGCTTCCAATATTTCATCATTGATTCTTAATAAAATTGTATCTACATTTTTATGAAAACCACCACCCCATAAATTATCTTTTCCATGAGTATCTGATGCAACTGCTCCGGCAATAGTAACATTTGATCTTCCAGGTGTTCCATACAAAAATTTATCTTTACTTAGCAAAAAGTCGTGCACTGTCATGGAAGGTGATAAATAACTAATGTCATTGTTATATGAATCTTTAATTGTTAAATTATTGAGAGGTATCGATGAATCACCATAAGAATTTTGATTGCCAAATGATAAAACGACTTTATCGTTCATTGGATATTCAATTTCTTCAAATTCTGAACTAAAGATATTTCCCCATGATTTTGCAATCTTTTTCATAAATAAACTCCTAAAACATATGTTATTCCAAACATTATTCCATAGATAGTCAATTTAGGGTCTGAAAAGATAACTTCTACAATTTCTTCTGTTTTTGAAAAATTTGTTAACTCAATAAATCTCATTTGAATCAGAATTAAACTAACTACTGAAATTACCAAAAAGGAAGCATTTACAATTTCAATACTATTATTTTCATTAATTATCCATAAACAAAAAGTAATAGTTGAAAATAAAAAACTATATTTTAGATATAAAAACAATTCTTTATTTGTATATTTAAGATTTAAAAAAGTTTTTACTTTTGTGTTTTCAATTATCTTATTTGATTTAATTGAAATCTTTTTTCCGGTAACAATCCCAAAGCTCATAAAAAATATAAATATTAAAAAGTAAGATGTAAGTCTATCTCCACTCACAAAACTTCCCAAGATAATTCTTAAAATAAAAAAAATAGAAATTAAAGATAGATCTAAAAATTTTATATATTTGCCATAATTACTATAAAAAACTGTCGATAATACATATAAAAAAATCAAATAATATATTTGAGAATCTAGATTTGAAATTATCAAAACACCTAAAGTAAAACAAATAAAAGAAGTAATGTAAGAGAATTTTAAAGTCACACTATTTGAAGCCAATGGTCTATTTTTTTTGGTAGGGTGATTTCGGTCAGAATCAAAATCAAGAATATCGTTGTAGATATAAGTTGAAGATACAATAAAGGAAAATCCAAAAAAAAGAGTAATTAAATCATTAAATACAACAAGATTAACAAACGTTCCTGCAGCAATAGACGGAAAAAATACTAATAAATTTTTTATCCATTGCTTTATTCTTAAAAGATCAAAAATTATCACGTTATTTAATGAATTATAGTTTCTTTAAACTCTATAAAACTCTGCTATTTTATTTATAAAAATTTGAAAATTATTCGTTAAATTAATAACTAAGTTTCCTTCGTTTATACAACAATGTGGAATATTAAATAAAAATAAATATACAGGAACTAGTAAAAATAATATATTTGAATAATTATTTGAGTTTGTTTTTTTCATATCAAAATAGAGAATCGAATAACACCATATGAGAATATGAATCCATCTACCCCAGTCAACTGCAATTACAAAGTAAGGAATTGTGAAAATTATTGAAATAATAACATATAATCTTAGATATTTATTTTTAAAAAAATTTCCAAAAACAAATGGAAGTAATGATAGAAAAAAAAGATAAAGGTAATGTTCATAACTTTGGTTAGGATCTAAATAATTTTGTTTAGAAAAATAATAATTAGCTTTCGTATCCCATGCTAAAAAATCAAAAGAACCGAATCCACAAAGATAATCACTAAAACCCCAATTAATTAAATCCTCACACATTGAGTTTCTCTTTTGAGATAATTCAGATTCTGAAGTTGTCTGCAATATGCTTACTACACACAATATCGATATAGAAGTTATGGATACCAAAATTTTTTTAAATTTGTTACTTAATCTAGTTTCATTAAAAACTATGAAAAAAATTATTGGTAGAAATAATAAATTTACTTCATGAGAAAAAATTGCAAATAGAAATAATAAGTGAAACAGTATCAAATATGAAGTTTTATTTAAAATTTCTTTTTTAAAATTTATCAAAATATTGACTGTTAAAATTCCTAAAATTTCTTTTCTGTAACCTGCAGAGGGATCAAATATAGGAAAAAACAAAAAAGCCGGTGAAAATAATATAAAATATGAAATTAAATTTTGTTTTTCTTTTAAAAAAAGTTTGAGAACGAGAAGAATGTTTATGAAATATATCAAATTTAATGTAAAAGGTAGTATGTTAAGTATTACATTGGGGTTATTTGAAAACATAAACAATATAGTTCCAAACATACCTCTTCTAATAAACCCGTAATTATAATTTATTAACCAGTCAGATGTGGTGAATGAGTTTCCACCTAAAATACTCATCTTATGGTACGAATAAAAAAATTGAAAATAAACAATTGCAAAAATAGAAAATATAATAATATTTTTAATATTTAAAAGTTTCTTATCACTTTGCACATTTATATTTTACCAACTAATACTTTCAAATAATCAAGATGCCAACTTATAAGAAAAAAGAAATCTTTTAATTTTTTTTTTAATCAGGTTTTAATCAATAAATCATAATTATGACTCAAAATTTCAATTTTTTAAATTTAGTTATCGATCAATTATTCGTAAATCATGAATGATAAACTTATTTCTATATGGTAACGAATAAAATAAAATTTTTGGATAATAAAACTAACTATTTTCTTTCAATATTCTTATTAGCGTACACTATTTTTATATCTCACTATTTTTATAGTTACATTGATTGGAGTGGTGATTACTCCCTTTACATTATGCAAGCTAAAGCATTATCAAAAAATTCAGTAAATATTTTATTAGAAAAAATGCAGATTTCTTTAGGCTTATCACCAAACAGTAATCCTTATACACCTTCACATTATCCATGGGGCCTTCCAACAATTCTCGTATTAACATCATTTCTTCATAAATGGAATTTATTTTTCATAAAACTAATGAATCCAATTGCAGTTTTACTAATAGCTTTATTTTTTATAAAAATTTTAAGAAAAAACAATAATAAAAATTTTTTGATACCTTTGCTTGCTTGTATATTGCCGAATAATTTGTTATTTTACTCTAATTTACAACCTTCGATTTTATCAAGTTTATTTATAATCTTGAGCTTTTATTACTTTGATGGTAAAAAAGAAAATAAAGCTGTATTATTTTTTGTGACAGCGTGTTTAATTAGAACTAACTCAATTTTTTTCTTTATTTACTTTATTTTGAATTCTAAATTTAAAGAGAACTTGTCATTTATTTTCAAATTAAGTTTAAGTTTTTTATCACTATTTTCCTTTTTTAGAATAATTTTTGGAATTTCTATTTTTGGAAATTATGAAGTGACTCCAATTTTTGAACAGAGCCAAAATTTATTTGAATTCACAACATTTTATAATTCTTCTGTCGATTTTTTAATTAAAACTGGTGAATTAATATTTTTCAACTCATACAAGTTTTCAACGTATTTAGGTTTTGTTATTTTTATATTTTTAATATTTCTTTCATTTAAAAAATTTGATTATTTTACAATTTTATTTTTTGCCCTAGCCACATTTGTAGTTAATTATTTCTTATATCCACTTGATATTAAAAGAATATTGACACCAATCATCTTTGTTTCCCTTTTCATGATTTCTAAAAACAAAATAAATATATATACAAATGTATGTCTAAGTGTGTTTATTATTTTTAATTTATTTATTCTTTTTCCTTCAATAAAAGATATAGACAGAAGCGACAGTATAAGTAGTCAAAGCTTTCAAAACATTAGTGAAATAATTTATGATAAGTATTCTGAGTATCCAATAGCATTTCACAAACCTAGAATTTTGATGATGAAGTATGATTTAATATCTTACAAAATTAACAACGAAAATTTTACTGATTTAAAAACAAATTCAATAATTTTGTGTGATCTAAACTTTAACAACTGCCCAGATCTAAAAATTTATAATTCTGTCAAATTACTGGAAAAAGATGACAATTTCGAATTACTCCAAATAGGTGATTAAAAATTTTGAAGTTGAATTAAAGTTAAAATATGAAAAAACACATGCTCTGTATAGCTTCATACAACGATTACAGACAAGAATATTATGAAAAATATATAAAACCAAACAATTTGAGATATTGTTTAAAGCATGACATTGAATATATAGATTTTACTGAAGATATTTATCCAATAAGAGACAACTACATTTGGGTTAAAAGCTTCAAAATTGCCGAATTGCTAAAAGATTTAGATGAAAACGATATATTAATCTCGATTGATGCAGACATAGCAATTTTTAACAACAACGTTGAATTTAATATTGAGGAAAAAAAGTCTTTTGCATACTCTATTGATACTGCGAATACACACAATATGGGTTTTCATATTATAAGAAATAATGAATTCTCTAAAAATTTAATAAAAGAATTGATAAGTGAAGATAGATATAATAAAAATATTAATGATTCAAAAATAATTCATAAATCAGAGTCGACCTCTCTTTTCTGGAAGCAATTTGCAGACCAAGCTTCTTGGTATTCTTTAGCCGGAATTAAAAGACATTCTGACATACCTTTTTGGAATATAGATAATTTTGGCTGGCACTCCGATATTAATGAAGATACTTTCTTCACAAAGAGTCAGCTGTATGACAATGTTCAACTCCTTTCATCAAACTTTAATGTTACAGAACTCAAAGGAGAAACTGAAGGCACTTTTAACATTAACAAAGTTAAATATTATAACGTTATCAATCGCCATTTTGCTGGAGGTCAAAAGTTTAAAAAAGTTTGGTACAAAAATAATTTAGTTTTACTTCATATTTACTTTTGGAACCCGATAAGGATTATTTCACTTTTATATAATAACTACTTTTATAGACTGGTTGGAAAAATAAAATCGATGACTAATAAAAATTCAATTTAATGACATATCTTGTACTTCTATGAATAATAAAAAAATAAATTTCGTCCTCACTGGACAATTAAAAAACAAAAATAATCTATTAAGGACTATTTTCAATCTTAGAAAATGCTCATTTATTAATGAAATAATTTTATCAACATGGAGTGAAGAAATTGACAATAATAAAAACTTATTTTCCATTCTAGGGCGACAGAACATAAAAATCGTGGCTGAAAAGTCTCCCAAATTTGATATTCCTTATTTTTATCAAATTAAGTCATTTGAAAATGCGATTAACGCTATTGGTGATAAATCTTTAAAAATATTTAAATCAAGAACAGATCTATTCATATCACAAAAAAATATAAAGAAGATAATTAATCTTGACTATAAATTGAGTACTAAAAGTATATTTAGTGAAAAAATTTGGGTTCCATTTTTTGAAATTTCAAAACCTTTTTATATTGGAGACGAATGTTTTTATGCAAGCTATAAGGATTCAAAATTATTAATTAATTATGAAAAAAAATATGACGATTGGGATATTGGACCAGGACGAACACATATAAGAAGATTTTTAAATCCTTATATAGATAAATTCGATAAAATTGAAAAATATCAGGAACGATTTTCAAAAACAAATCATGGGGGTGAGCTAAGATTTAAGACACTAAAGATTCTTCTAGAGAATGAAGATTTTTTAGACTATCTCTTTTTCTACTATATTGTAATTTTAAATGATTTTAGAGTTGGCTTAAAGGGGTTAAATTCATATATAAAATTTAGGGATTGGTCGAGTGGTTCAATTCAACCAAATCAAAATTTATTTTATGAATCATTCAACCAAAGTAATTCATTTAATTCATCGCTTGGACAAATATTTTCATACGATGAAATATGGATCAATAAAATGGCTCAAGATTCTGATATATCAGACAAACTTTTGAACAATAATCTTTTTTCTTCTTACATTAAAACTTTGTAAATAAATTATTAAATTCTTTCAGAGTTGATAAGCTATTAATTGTTTTTGATTAGTAAATCCAATAAAGTTAGGTATAAATGGTAATATCTAAAACAAAAAATCAAATAATTTCTGATACTGAATTGTCAGAATTATTGGGATTTTTAGAACAAATAAAAATTTTAAAATACTGCCTTATTAAAAAACCAATATTATTTCCAAAAATTTATTATGGGTCAGATCTAGATTTTGTAGTTGAAAATAAGTCTGAATTTATGGAAATTGTAATTGATTATTTTGAAAAAATTGACTCAAAATATAGCTTTAAAATAACAAAAAAAACTTTTTCAAATACTCATTTTGATATTTTTGAGGATACGTTGTTAGTTTTAAGACTTGATATCGTCTTCAATAGAATTGACCCAGGCACATTAAGGATTAAAAAAAACATATTAGACAATATTTTCAAAGAAACTAAAGTTCTAGACTTTAAGTTAAATAATAAAGTATTGAATATTAAAGTACCTAGTCTCAACTTTGAATTATTAGTAAGGTCAATTGAATATAGTAAATTTCCAAATAAGACACATCATAAAAAATTTATTAATCTCCATAAAGCTCATATAAAAAACAATACTAAGTTTTTCAATTCATATTTTGATATTGAAATTACTAGTATTTTCAGCAAACCATTTTTTTTAATTCTCATTAAGACTGTTTTTCAAAGATTGAAAACAAGAATAAAAAAAAATTTATTTACAAATAAATTTTTTTGTAAGCTTCTATTAAAAAGAAAAAAATATCAAATTGAAAAATTACAAAATATTGATATGGGATGGTCAAGCGTCCAGGTTTCAACATCCATTACTGTCCCGATAAGTGATATAAATGTAAGTATTAAACAAGGAGAAAAGATTTTATCTTCAAAAATTGAAGATACTCCACATTTTCAATTCATAAAAGAATATAACAATAACGGTTCAGTTATTAATACTGTGTACACGGACTATTTAATAAACAATTTCGATGAGTTTAACGAAAATAACGTAGATGAAAAAGTAAAAAGTTTTATAGAGCTAAATAATTTATACAAAGATCAAAATATTAATTTTGAAATCATTGTTGCGCGTGATAAAACCCTCTTTTTTAGTAAAAATAGTAATTTATTAGATGGATTACATCGAATTTCAATTATGAAATATTTTAATGTAGAAAAAGTAAAATGTTATATAAATAATTTTCAATGAATAATAAATTTACTTATTTTGATGACCTTGATATTTTCCTAGTAAGAGCAAAATGGAGCCATAAAAAGCACGAAAAATATTTTGTAATAAGAGAAAATATATTAAATGAAGTCTCGGCTATATTAGATGAATCTGATATTGATTATTTTTTTTCTTTAGATAAGAAAAAATTTGAAGAATTTTTAGTGAAAAAAAACATGTATGATATTTTATTTCTAAAACCCCAAATTAGTTTTGAAAAAATTATTAGGTTATTTGAAAAACATTCGTTCAAATTTATTGAATCTTCATCTAACTTTTATCTTTTTAAAAACAATATTTTGATTAAGATAAGTTATCACAAAAATTCAAAAGAGTGGAAAAATATTAAACAACACTATTTAAATAATCAGCAAACAAATTTTGCGCTTGGTCCAAGTAATTTTAATTTACTCTTCAATTCTTTTAAAAATAAAATTTCTAAGTTTAAAAAAATATTTCTAAAAAAATATTATATTTTTAAATTTTTAGGAATAAAAAATTCTATAAATTTTGATCCAAAGGTGAAGTATAAGATTAGTTTAAAAAAATTTCTAAAATTAAAAATCGAATCAGTAGATTCCATTAATTGGAATTTAAGAAGTCAACACTTAAATTTAATTACGCAAAATAAAAAGAACATTAAAATTTTCGAAATTATTCAATTTTTTAAGGTTGAAGAGAACTTCAAAAGAATAAAAGGTAAAGTAATTGACTCTAATTTAAATAGTTTAATCGAAGAGCCAGTTCATTTAAGTCGTGAGTTTTGGGATTTAGGTAATAATTACTTTATCAATCCTATTATTTATGAATTTAAGAAAAATGTCTTACCTTACAAGAAAAGTAATGAATATATTGCAAATAAAGATATGAATATACTTTTTTCACAAAAATATTATGAAGGCCTAGATGACATGAGTGACAATGAGATAGAAGAATTTTTAAAAGAAAACCCTATAGAGATAACGAAGGATTATTTAACAAGTGGCAGACACAGGGTTTGTGCAATGATTGGTAGGTTAGTAAATAATAAAAAATACATAAGCATTTATGCTGTGTTTAAATAGTTAAATATTTAAAGCTTTTTTTCTTTATAAATCCTAGGAAAGTCTGTACAAATAGATAAATTATGTTCTTTTATTATTGAGGAAGAAAGTGAAAATTTTTCTGGAAATAAATATACCGAATTATCTATTACATCTGTACCCGGATAGCACCAAATGAATCCCTTACTAGTAATTGTATATTGATCACTATCATGGAAAAAATAATTTAATTTTTGAAACCTACTTAAGAAATTTAGGGACTCACTTGATTTACAGTGAATCCACAAAAAATTTGAAAATTTCAGAAGCCAATCAATATCAACTTCATAAGTTCCCTCATCGTGTCCCAACCATAATTTAGAATTTTTTACCCAGAGATCAACCTCGACATCAAAACCCTCACTAATTCTTGATTCAATTTCTGAAGGTTTATTTTCTATAGATTTATCAATTCCATCACAAAAACCTCTGTGGGATATAATTTTCATAAATTAATAATAGTATTTGTTTCTTTAAAAATTTTTAAAGTAATCAATATTGGATATTGTAAAAAGTATATTGATAAATAAAAAAGTTTATTATTTATTATTTGTCCAATCGTTTCTAATATATCGCCTGTATAGTTCAAAATCATGACCTCTGTAGTGAATATTATCAATATTCAAATTAAGATTTTGTGTCATTAGATATGAAAATCTATGAGCGTTGTATTCCCTTTTATTTTTCAAATAAAATAAGTATCTTTTCTTATATATATCTGAAAACTTATCCATCGTATTTGAATCTGAATAAAACCACCAATCGTGCAAAGCAAATGACTGATGATGATTTAATTTATTGAATGGACCAAGGTTATTATCATTAATTGAACTATTCCAGTTTGAAGCAAAAAAAGTATTTGGTTTTTGAATTATATTCATTTTATTAAACCAAATAATATCCATCCTTGAATGAATTACCACATCATACTTAAAATTTTTCCTTTTCTCATATGACATTTTTAATTCATTAGACATGAGTTCTGAATAAAAGCGACTCAAAGTCGCATTTTTTTTTGAAGCAATATCCTTATCAAATTGTTTGTGTGTTTCGAATAAAAAATTTACAGGATTAAAAATTTGAATTATCAAATCTTTATTTTCTATACTCCAAGAATGAATAAATACATCACAATTGTGAGGTAATACTATATTTTTATGAATACTTTTTAAAGGCTCTTGTATAGAGTACTTCTCAAGATTAATTTGATTCCCTCTTCCAAGTTTTTGTTTATACCCCGTACTTCCAAATAGGCAAAGTGCGATTCTGCTCATTAAATTTTTGGATTGTTCATTAAGTAAGTATTTAAATCTTCGGGTGTGCCCAAGCCCCACATTTTATCTATTTTGTGTATTTTAATTTTTTTATTGTCTTCAATAGCTTGATTGTAAACTGGACATACATAAAATTCGTTATTTACTCTAATGTCCTTTTGTATCATTTCTTCAGCATATTTGACATAGTCTGAACCTTTTTTCCAATAATATATTCCAACTGTCGCATTATCACTTATTGGATTCTTTTCTGCAACTTCGTTTACATATCCGTCATCACCTACTTTAGCGTATGACCATTTTGGGTGAGTTGATTCAAAAGTAACTATCCCTCCATCCGTTTCCTCACCGATAAAATTATATAAAGTTTCGTTGGTATCCCAATCAATAAATTGATCTGAATTACTAATTATTAATGGATTTTCATTATTTATTGCATCTTTTGCAAGCAGTGTTGTTGAAGCAGCTCCTTCAGTAACTTTGTCAACAATTACAATTTTACAATTTGGGGTAATCAAATTTAATAGTGTTTTTAAATTATATTTTTCATAATGTTCCTCAAGAACCAAATATATATAGTTAGCGTCTATATTTAAGTTCTCTACAACCACTTGAATCATTGGTTTACCATGAACTTCAATCAAGGGCTTAGGGAAAGTGTAACCTGCATCAGCAAACCTTGAACCTCTACCAGCCATTGGTATCAATATATTTAAATTTTTGTTTGTATAGATCATCTTTTCAGCACCTTCCTCGATATTAAATTGTTTAATAATAGAATTATAAATTTTTAATCCAACTTCTTTTGAATTTTCAACAAAAAGAGTTTTTGCATTTGAATAATATGCCCCTTTTCTACCGACGGGTGAATCCTCAATAATTAAAGTACTGTTTGGGTGTGAATTTAGCTCCATCATACACACCCAATACATTTCAGGATGTGGTTTTGGATTGTTAACATCTTCATTACTAGCAATAAAATCAAAGTATGACGAAAGGCCCAGTTTTTCCAACAACAAAGTAAGTGTATTTTTTATACTGTTTGAAGCACAGGCAAGCTTAAAACCATCTTTTTTCAAACGTTTCAAAAGTTCTACTTTATCTTTATCTATTTCTACATTTTCAAAAAACTCCATAGTTGTTTCTTGCTTAACTTTCCATATCTTTTCATGCATATTTACGTCTAGATTTTTATTTTTTGTTAATTTTTCAAGTTTTTTCATTGTTGAAAGGCCGTCATATTCAGTCAAGTGTTCTTTTTTTGAAATTATTAGATTTTTATCAATTTGTTCTAATGCAATGTTTAACGCTTGATAATGAATATCTTTCGAATCAATTAGGACTCCGTCTAAATCAAAAATAATAAGATCATTCACATCATTAATTTAGCTAGTGTGAATTAGAATTCAAAATATGTTTAGAGATTTAGTTAGGTAAATCTTCAAATCTTTGGTAACCACTGTATTAAGCAATTAGAATTATTCACCACTAAAATTAAAATTTATATGAAAAAGCATACAGTTTTCTTAAAAGGTGGTTTTGGTAATCAGCTTTTTCAGCTTTCCTTTGCAAAATATCTTCAACTTAATGGATTGGATGTAGATATAAACTTAAGTTTTTTAAAAGACGATGGTTACAGCACACCAAGAAGATTAATTATTCCACTAGACTTCTTTGATTTAAAGGAGCAAAATTATTATAGAAAAATTCAATTTCTTTTTTTTAATAAGATTTACAAGAGTAATAAGTTTAAATTCTTTAGTTCATATTTTGAAAACTATAAATTTACAAATGAAAACGATAATTTTAATTTAAAAAACAACAAAAAATTTTTCTTTAATGGTTATTGGAAAGACTTAAAGTACATAGAACTTGGTAAACAAGATATTCTTAATTCTCTGCTAAAGAATAAGGAAATTAATAAAAGCTATAAATCAGAATTAGACAACAATTTTGCAATGATACATGTTAGAAGAGGAGATTTTCTTAGAGATAAAAGAGCATTGAGTGAGTCTTATTATTTAAATAGTTTAAAAATTATGAAAAAATACGATATAAATAAATTTGATATATTTACAGATGATGAAAAATGGGTTAGGTCAACCAGTGTATTTGATGGATTTAATAATATCTTTCCACAAAGGTATGGACAGGATCCAAATTATAAAGCAAAAGGAATTAACAGCTTAGATGACAAAAGTGAAACAATCAAAACATTTGGAGCAATGCTAAGGTATAAGCACTTTGTACTAAGCAATAGTTCCTATTCATTTTGGGCTGCCTTTTTAAAATCAAGCGATAATTCTGTAATTACGATTCCTAATCCAATGTTTAAAAATGAAGAAAGAACCAATATTTATTTGGAAAACTGGAACCTTGTTGAAAATAAATAAATTAGGACAAACCAATATCATACTTTAAAGTTTTAAAAAAATAGTTTATCTTCTCAGACCGACTTAAGGTATGAAAATAAATATGTTCTTGAGGTGCCTTTACTATCCAGTTAGTATCCATTTTTTTTTCACTAAAATAGTAATTAAAACTTAAATGTTCAGATATAAATTCCGTATTTGATTTGGAATAATCGTAAAACACCTTTTCATTCAGGGCTGAAATATTATAAATTGCAATTCCACCAAACGCACTATTTATTTTTACTTTTCTTTTACGAATCTTTTCAACAGTCCACTGATATCTAAATACAAACAAGTAATTCCAGAAAAAACTTCCAATCTTTATTATTTTTTTAAATTTACTATTAACTAATTGCGAATTGAAGTTGACCCAATTTTTTGATCTTAAAGCTAATATGTCATAATACTTTGGTATTGAAACAGGAAATAAGGCAAAAGAATTTTCATGTTTTACAGATTGTGAAATTAAATCATCTAAAAATTCAAAATTTATGTGTGAAAATAAATCTACATCAAGATCACAAGGTATGTAAATTTTATTTAATTTATCATTATTTTCATAAACAATCTTTAAACATAAATTTCTACAATAAGCAATCCTTTTTATTCTTGAAGGAATAGTGACATCGAGATTATCTTTATTTATTGAAGTTATTTTCTGATTATTTTTGCTTTTATTAGACAACAATTCTTTAACCTCATTGTTTGAATCTGAATCAACGATGATTAAATTTGAATCAAACTTACCGTGAATAATGTAATTTTCTAAGAATTCTAAATTTTTAATCAGAATTTCATCTGAATTCTTTGACAGTCCACAAAAAAAAACTTTTACATTTTCCACAAATTCGTTATCCTCGAAAATTTAATAAAAAAGTATTTATTAATTTAATAGTAATAATCTTTATATAATTAACAGTTAATAGATTATATATTATGTCAGACACAATTGAAAAGTTAAAAATTTTTTACAAAGATTTAAAAAAAGTTTCAAATCTTACCAAGACAAAAGGGAAAAAAGCCAGGCTTTTATTATTAGCAATAATTGTAAATATTGTTGCTGGACTTGATATATTAATAATTTTATATTTTTCCTCTTTTTTTACTTTTGAATATGAAATTGAAAATAATGTATTACAGTTTCTAATTTCAAAACCAGAATTATTACCATTAATTGTTGTTGTAAGATTTTTATTTATTTATATCGAAAGAATAATAATTACAAATTTACAATACTCAATTGAAAAGAATTTAAGGCTTTATCTTATTAATGAGGTTTTCAAAAGAGGAAACATATCAACTGGTGATGCATACTATTACACAACTACAATAGCAGGACAGGTTGGGAACTTTTATTCAACTTTAGCTGCATTCATAGGAAGTATATTTCAAATATTATTTTTTAGTATTTATCTTATTGCTTCAAATTTAACTTTAATTTTAGTTTTTGGATTAGGAAGTTTAATTTTAATTATTCCAACAGTTTATCTAACAAAAAAAGGAAGATCCTTTGCACATATAACATACACAGTTGGGGGGAGTATAAGTGGACTATTAGAAAAAATAATCGATAATTTCTTTTTGATAAAAATATTAAATATGACAAGAGATGAAATTAATCATTACAAAAGTACTTTAGATAAATTTTATCGATCTAGGTTAAATGAAATAAAAGTAGGTACGGTAAATGCTGTTCTTCCAAATTTTATAACTATGTTTTTTTTGGCTGTTTTTTTAGTATTTTTTAATCTAAAACAATATATCACTCTAGATTTTATTGGTATTCTTCTAAGACTATTTCAATCACTAGGCATGATGAATAAAAATATTCATACAGTATCAGCATTTCATGTTTATCTAGAAAAACTTTATGAAATAGAACAAAATAAAGGATTTGTTTTTCCTGAAAACTATGTTGTTAATAATGATGAATTAAACGAGGAAATCGCAATAAAGCTTAATAATGTAAGTTTTAAATATTTAGGTTCAGATAATTATCTATTTGAAGATATAAATTTAGAATTTTACAAAAATAAGCATACAATAATAACTGGATTTAATGGCTCTGGAAAAAGTACTCTTCTTGGACTAGCAACCGGTATTTATTATCCTCAGAAAGGTAAAGTTGTTTCTTTTAGCAATAATGTAGGCTACGTTAGTGCGAATCCTATGATAATCAATGGAACAATCAAGGAAAATTTAATATATGGAAATAATATGCAAGACATACCTGATACAGAAATGAAAAAATATATTGAAGAATTTCAAGTTTTTCAAGAAAATGAAAAGATAAATCTAAACAAAAAAATTAATAATAAATCATTATCAATGGGGCAAATGCAAAAGATTTCATTTATAAGAGCTTTACTTTCAGGCCTTGATATTTTGATACTTGATGAATCAACTTCAAATCTTGATACAGATTCAAAAGCTTTGATTTATAAAATATTAAAAAAGAATGATCTTACAATTATAAATTCAACTCATAGTCCTGAAGACTTTATGGGTTTTGATCATCACGTAAAAATTGAAGAAGGAAAAACTGCTAGGATAATCACTACACAAAAAAGATGAAAGATATTTATACATATTATTTTTCAAAAATCAGACTCTTTATTAAAAATTTCGTACACAAGCTCTACATTAATAAAAATGAAGAATTCATTAAAATAATAAAAAAAAATAGAATTTATTTAGAAACTGTAAGTGAATTTCTAGATAAGAAAAATTATGAAGAAAATGACTACGGCATGCCACCTATTGTATTTTTTAGTATCAATAAAAAAATTAATAATCTTCCAACTTACTCAGACTTGATAAATTTTCTAAATTATAAAATTTTTAATTGTCAATTAAATTATTTAGAAACAGGTGTTTCAGTAATGAAAAATTTTTTACAAGTGGACAACTTTCTAGAAAATTCTTTCTTATTTGCTTATGAAATTGAAGAATTGAATCCATTATTTATTGACGAATACGATATTATTGATGACAACTTAAGAACCAAATTTGCACTTAATGAAATAAAATATTTTAAAGGTGATTTAGGAAGCAAAAAAGACAATCTTAGATTTAATGAATTATTAAAAAATATAAAATTTGATTTTGTTTTTTCAGACGCACATCATCAACCTTGGTCTTTAACTTGGGAATATAAAAATGTTATAAAAGAAAATTTAAATGATGAATTCATAATATATTTTGATGACGTCAATTTCCCTGGAATCGAAGACGTTGTAAACGACATAAAAAAAGATTTAGAGGTTGATAATGAAATAATTTATGGCATAAGTTTTTTTACAAATGGCTGGATAGGACAGCATGAAAAATTTCACAAAAATATAATAATATCTACTTTTGATGTATATAAAATTTTAAAAGAAGAAAAAATAAAATTACCAAGTTTAAAAAAAATATGAAAAAAATACTTGTTATAAACACAAAATACAGAGAGTTCGGGGGAGAGGATTCCAATATTGAAGAAGAAGTTAAATTTTTAAGCAATTCTTACAATGTTCAATATTTAGAATATGATAATTCAGAAAAAATAAACATTTATGATTTTTTATCTTTCTTTTTTCAATTCAATTACAAATCAAACAAGGTTTTAAAAAAGAAGTTAGACTCTTTTAGCCCTGATATAGTTTACATACATAACACGTGGTTCAAGGCAGGATTGGGTATCTTTAAAACATTGAAGAAAAAAAACTTAAATGTAATTGTTAAAGTTCATAATTTTAGGCATGAATGCTCTTCTTATTTAAGTGCAAAAAAACATAAGCAAGAACAAAAATTTTGTTTTAAGTGTGGTTTTAGTGGATCTGTAATAAATAAGTATTATCCCGATTCTTATACAAAATCATTTTTACTCACACTTTATAGTAAAAAATATCTTAAAATTTTGAAATCCAATGATATACAAATATTAGTACTTAATAAATTCTCTAAACACAGAATGGAAAAACTCAGAAATTCAGAGGAGAATATATCAATTTTTTATAATCCTTTAGATATTAAAAATTTACAAAGAGGAAAATATAATCCTAACAGTTCATATGTGGTTTACGCAGGAAGGTTGTCTGAACCTAAAGGTTTAATAGAGCTACTAAATACGTGGAAAGAAGTGAATTTAAAAAATATAAAATTAAAAATTATTGGAACAGGAGATATTAAAGATCAGCTCGAACAAAAATTTAAAGGTAAGAACATAGAATTCCTTGGTTCTATGTCAAATTCAGAAGCTGTTAACGAAATTAGAAACTCAAGGGCTGTAATAACTGCAACAAAAATGTATGAAGGACAACCGAGACTATTAAATGAAGCTTCAGCAATGGGAGTTCCAAGTATATTTCCAGATTTTGGAGGAATGACAGAGTATTTTCCACACAATTATAAATTAAGCTTTATTCAATATAACTATAAAGATTTAAAAGAGAAACTTTTTTTATTGAAAGATGAAAAATTACTAGATAAATATAGCAACGAAGTTAAAGAATACTTCAGCGATCTACAAGATAAGAATTATAATTCTTTTTGTTTTGAGGATATGTAAAATTGATTTCTGTAATAATGTCGGTTTACAACGGTGATAAGTTTTTATCTAGTTCAATAGAAAGTATTTTAAATCAAACGTATTCAGACTTTGAACTTTTAATTCTTGATGATGGATCGACAGATAACACAAGTAAAATACTAAATAATTATCAAAACCATCAAAAAATAAGATTATTTAAAAATAATCAAAATATTGGTCTAACTAAATCTTTAAATTTATTAATCAACAAATCTAAAGGCAAGTATATTGCTCGTCAAGATTGTGATGATTTAAGCGATTCAAAAAGATTAGAAAATCAACTTTCTTTTTTATTAAAACATGATCTAGATGCATGTACTACTAGGGCAATAAACAAACAGTCAAAAAGACTCATTCCCGGATTTTCATACTTCATACCATATAAGATATCAGTTAAATTCAAAAACCCATTTATTCACGGTACCTTATTGGTAAAGTCTGAGATTTTAAAGAAAATAATGTATGATGAAAGGCTTTATTATGCGCAAGATTTTTTGTTATTTTTGCAAATATTAAAATCTTATAAAATAAAAACAATAAATGAAGGGCTTTATATTCTAAATACTCGTGACAATATTTCAGAAAAATATAAAGTAGAACAAAAAAAATTTTTTAAGCTTGCCAGAAATTTTTTCAATGAAATTTAGTTTTTTAACTAATATTGTTTAATGAGAATTTACATCTCTAAAGCCAATGAGTCGTGGATTGTCGATAGATTCAGAGAAGAATGGTACGAGCAGAACCCTCAGTATTCAACAAAAAATATATTTTTTGCAGATCTAATCTGGATTATATCTCCTTGGACGATTAGAAAAAGTTTGTTAAAACTCATTAAAAATAAAAAAGTAATTTGCACAGTCCATCATATCGATGAAGAAAATTTTGAAGAACTAGAGAAAGAAAATTTTGAATATCTCGATCAATTTGTTGATATTTATCATACAATTTCAAAAAAATCACACGATAGTCTTAAAAAACTAACAAATAAAAAAATTTACAATATACCTTTTTGGGTAGATCCTAAAAAATGGTTTTATATAGATAAAAAAGAAGACCTTAGAAAGAAATACGGATTTTCTCCTAATGATTATTTAATAGGCAGTTTTCAAAGGGATACAGAGGGTAAAGATTTAAAATCGCCAAAATTAATTAAAGGCCCCGATGTATTTATTGAAATAGTTAAGAACAAATTAACAAGTCAAAAAAATTTAAAAGTAGTTTTAACTGGCAAAAGAAGACAATTCGTAATAAATGAACTTAAAAAATCAAATATTGAATTTAAATATTTTGAAATGATAGATTTTGCTTCTTTAAACGAGTTATACAATATATTAGATTTATATGTTGTTAGCTCGAGAATAGAAGGTGGTCCGCAAGCAATCTTAGAATGTGCCTCCGCAAGGGTACCAATAATTTCTACAGATGTAGGAATAGCTTCTGAGATACTATCAAGTAAATCAATTTACAATATTAAAGAAGAAGATAACGCTGTTGCAGATATTGAAACCCAATTTAGAAATGTTCAAAAATACTATATACCTAAAGGAATGGAAGAATTTTTAGAAATGTTTAATGGACTATATGAAAGTTAGTATTGGATCCCGAATAGTTGAAGGTCCTTGGGGAGGGGGAAACTTATTTGCAATTAATTTAAGAGATTATTTAATTAAAAAAGGCCATAAAGTTGTTTTTGATTTAGCTCACTCGGATATTGATTTAATATTATTAACAGACCCAAGAAGTAAAAAAGAATCTTCGTCAACATTTAATCACATTGATATTCTGAAGTATAAAAATCTAGTAAATCCTAACGTCTCAGTTGTCCAAAGAGTAAATGAATGTGATGAAAGAAAAAATACCAATAACATTAATCAATTATATTTAGAAGCAAGCAATGTCTCTGATCACGTTATTTTTGTCAGTTCATGGCTAAGGGAGATCTATCTTAACCTAGGTTTAAAAAAAGAAAAAACCTCTGTAATCTTAGCCGGTTCAAACAAGTCTATTTTTAATGACAAAAATGGACTTAATTGGAATGGGAAAGAAAAGTTAAAAATTGTAACGCATCATTGGAGTTCTCATGAAAATAAAGGTTTTAAAGTTTATAAAGAATTAGATAACTTACTTGAAAAAAAAGAGTGGAGTGAAAAAATTCAGTTTTCATATATTGGTAACCTACCTCACAATTTTGAATTTAAAAATAGTATTAAAGTACAGCCATTACATGGTGCAAGACTAGCTAATAAATTAAAAGACAATCATATTTATATCACTGCTTCACAAAATGAACCATCAGGAAATCATCATATTGAAGCGGCACAGTGTGGCTTGCCAATAATATATCTCAAAAGTGGGGGCATTCCAGAATACTGTAAAGGTTTTGGCGTAGAACTTATGGATCTAGAAGAATCTATAAGTAAAATTACTTCTGAATATGAATTCTACAAGAAAGAGTTAAAAAAATATCCTTTTAATTCAGAAGAAATGTGCGATCAGTTCTTAGAAATTTTTGAGATGATTGACTTAGAAAATAAAAATTCATGGGTAAATTTTCCAGTAAGCTTTAGAGGTAAGTTATACCTGATCAATAATTTTATTAGAAAATACATTAATTTTTCAAATTTTTTAAATGACATTAAATCAAGAATCAAGAAGGTTATTATTAGAAAAAATGAAAGTTAAAACTGAAATAGAAGATTTACTTGAAAAAGTTAAGGAATACATCCTTGAAGTACAAAAGATTAATGATTTTGAATTTAATTTTACAAATGTTGGAATTACAAAATTTGGCAAAAAAATTAATTTAGGGCCATCTTGTTATGCGTTAAAGATTTTTTATATGTTAAAAATCTGGGATGATCTCAACAAAAATAAAAAAGACCAATGGGTTAATTACATTAATTCTTATCAAGTTGAAAGAAGCGATTTTGCAAAAAATTCATATATCGACCCTGGTGTAGTAGGATATTACAATTCTAAAAAAATTAGATCATCTTTTGAAGACCTTGTAAAAGTTGGCTTAAATACTACTAAAAAATTCTCATTTGATTTATCGAAAACAAAACTTACAAGAGCAATAAATGCTGAAACTAAGCAAGCGATAGCAACATTATCTGATATAGGTAAGAAAAATGAATATAAACTAGAGAACCAATTTGTTGACAATTTAGGAGTAGAAATGTACTTAGATAAATTAAACTGGTCAAACCCATGGTCAGCAGGAGGACAATTTGCATCATTATGCGTTTATGCAAAAACTCAACAGTTTCCATTTTTGGCTAACCTTGAAAATTTTTCAAATAAAATTTTAGATCCTGAAACTGGATCATATTTTCGTGATAATCCAATTAGTTCAAGAGAAATCATAAATGGTGCAATGAAAATAATTTCTGGACTTGATTGGATTGATGTTCCAATACATAAGCCAAAAAATTTGATAGATTTTTGTTTAGAAAACAAACCACAACCTGAGGGTTGCGACATAGTAGATTATGTTTATGTTTTATATAAGTGTTGTAAACAAACAAACTATCGTAAAGATGAAATAATGATTGTATTTAAGGAAGTTTTAGAGTTGTTCAATAAATTAAATTACCATAATGGAGGATTTTCCTATTTTCCATCAAAGTCGCAAAGCCATTATTACGGAGTAGAAGTTACAAAAGGTCTTAATACACCAGACATACATGGAACTATACTTATAACTTGGGCGCTAGTTCTAATTTATGACTTCTTAGAAGAATCCAATGATAAATACAATGTGATAAAACCATGAAGTTTTTATCAGTAAAGTCTATGTACAGATATATATATATATTTTCACTATTTTATATTTTTCTTACAGTTTTTTTATCAAGAACTGGTTCTGGTTTTTATATATTTGGTTTTCGTCTTGGTGAAATCGTAGTTGGTGTATCCATATTGTTTTCAATATTGATATTGATAGTTCCTGACGAAGATAAATTCGTTAAAAATATAAAGTCATTACTCACTGTTCTTTTACTTTCATTTATTTTCTTTAATTTTTATTATCAAGCAGATTTTTTAAATTTATTTGTATATCGATCAAGTACTTATATATGGTTTATTGTATTTGTTGTAGTAGGGATGAAAGCTAAAAAATTGGTTATACCTGAGGACAAATATAAGTATTTTTATTTGTTTTTATTATATTTATTTTTTCTAGGAATTTTTCAGACAGAAGTATTTCTTTCAACTTATATTTCATCTTTTTCTGACAAGATTGAACTTCATAAAGGCTCCGAAATAACCTTAATTTTTGTAATATTCTTTTTTATTCACAATAATTTTAGGGAAAGGAATTTAAAAATTTTTTACATTTTCCTTTCCTTTTCTGCATTATATTTGCCTTTCTTAATGCATAAAAGTAGAGCTTCCTTCATTGCAACATTCGTGTTTGTTATTTTTGAATTGTATTTATTTTCAAAAAAAATAAAAATAAATCCCAAACTTTTGGCCACTTCATTTATATTGAGTATCGCAATTGGAACCTTTTCTACGGTACTTTCACAAAATTATTTAATTCCTGATTATGAATCATTTCCTGAGTTAGTGAAAGCCTCTTATTCAAAAATTGTTTCTGAAAGATACACAACATACAATAATGAATTACCATTTTTTTATTTTGAAGATGGAAGATTGTTCACTGCTGATGGAAACTTAAATTGGAGAATTCAAATGTGGCAAGATATGCTTTCATATATTCTTGAAAAACCATCAAGGCTTTATTTAGGAATAGGGTTTTCAGAAATATTTCCTGTTTTTGATATAAACTTATTTAGTGATGCAAGATTTAGGCTTGGTCTGGATGGATTAAATTTGCATTTACATAATTTCTTTCTGACTATTTTTTCGAGAGGTGGTATTTTACATTTATTTTTACTAATTTTATTATTTATTTTTATTTTGAGAAAATATTTTGAGATAAATAAAAATTACAAAATCTTAATAATATTTTTTTCCATCTTTTTTGTATCATTTTTTGATTCATCAATGGAAAATGCGCACTTTCCTTTAATTTTTTATTTTTTTATTGGTAATCAACTAATTAATAAGTGAATACTTTAGATTCTATTAGATTATAATTCAGGATATGAGTTCAGCTTTCATAACTGGTATTACTGGACAAGATGGTTACTATCTTTCAAAATTTTTGCTTGAAAAGAACTATATTGTTCATGGAACAGTTCGTCGTTCATCAAATTTTAATACACAAAGGATAGAACCTTTATTGTCAAAATACTCAAATACTGGAAAGTTAAATTTATATTTTTCAGATTTACAAGACAGTTCCTCATTATCCTCTCTTATACAGTCAATCGAACCTGATGAAATTTATAATTTAGCTGCACAGTCTCACGTTGCTGTATCTTTTAAAAATCCACAATACTCTACTAGTACATCGACAGAAGGATCTACTTCATTGCTAGAAGCAGTTAAAAATTCAAAGAAAAAAATAAAATATTACCAAGCTTCTTCTTCTGAGATGTATGGTGGTCAAGATGAAGTATTGTTAGATGAACAAAGTGAATTTAATCCAAAAAGTCCATATGCCGCTGGAAAATTGTTTGCTCACAATATGACAAAGCTTTATAGAGAGTCTTACGATCTCTTTACTGCAAATGGAATTTTATTTAATCATGAGTCTCCACATAGAGGTGAAACTTTTGTAACTAGAAAGATAACAAGAGCTGTTGGAAGAATTAAAAATGGTATTCAGACTAAATTAACACTTGGTAATTTAGATGCAAAAAGAGATTGGGGCTTTGCGGGTGATTATGTAAAAGCCATGTGGTTAATTTTACAGCATGATACCCCAGATGATTGGGTAATAGCTACAGGTGAAACACATTCTGTTGAAGAATTTGCAAAAAAAGCTTTTGAATACGCTTCTTTAGATTGGAAGGAATATGTGATAACCGATAAAAAATATTTTAGGCCAAATGAAGTAAATTATTTGCTAGGAGATTCATCAAAAGCCAGAAAAGAACTTGGTTGGGAACCAGAGGTATCATTTGATCAAATGGTAAAAATCATGGTTGATAATGACTTAAAGCTTGCAGAGTCCGAAAGAGTTTTAATGGAAAAAGGTTTAATGGATCCAACCTGGGAAAATCCTAAGATTTAATTACTTTTGAACCACTCATAAGCTTCTTTTAACCCTTGTTCAAGTTTTATTTCTGGTTTCCATCCATAATTAAATATTTTTGTTGAATCTAGCAACTTCCTTGGATTACCATCTGGCATTTCCTCATCAAAAATAATTTCTCCTTCATAATTTATGGTTTTTTGGATAATAGAAGCCAGCTCTTTAATTGATACTTCTTCGTTACTGCCTATATTTAACAAGTCATCATTAATGTTATTTTCAATAATAAATAATATTGATTTTGCAAAATCCATTGCATTGAGAAATTCTCGTAAAGGTCTACCAGTACCCCAAACACTAAATTTTTTCTGCGAATTTATTTTTGCATCGTGCATTCGATAAATTAAACCAGGAATCACATGGCTATCTTCTTTAGAAAAATTATCATATTTTCCATAAAGATTAGTTGGCATCAAATTAATAACGTTATGTCCAAACTCTTTCTTAATCGAATTACCTAATTCAATAGCAGTCAATTTAGCCATTGCATACGCCGAATTTGTTGGTTCTAATTTTCCTGACATAATACTACTTTCGGATATTGGATTCAGTGCATCTAGGGGGTATATGCAACTACTACCAAGATTTATGACTTTAATTGGATCTAAACCCATAAGTGATTCAAAAATATTCATATTAATTTTTAAATTTTCTAAAAGAAAAATTGTTCTGTTTTTATCGTTAGCATTAATCCCTCCAACTTTAGCTGCACAGTTGATAATGATATTTGGTTGAAATTTTTTGATAGTTTGTAGAGTCGAGTTTAAATCAAACAAATCTGTATCTTCTCTTGAAGAAAATAAACATTCGTTGGAAGTTTCCAATAAAACATTTTTTACATTTGAGCCAACTAAGCCATTGCTTCCGAAAACTAATATTCGCACAATACAATATTAACTAATAAGATTTTTATAGTCTTGATATTCTATTTCAATTGCTTTTTCAATTGAGTAATCTATTTCAATTCTTTTTAATGCGTTACTTTTAAGAATATTTTGATCTATGTTTTTCGAATCTAGAACGAAATTTTTAAGACTTGATGATTCAATGTTAAATACATATCCATTTTTAAGATGAGAGATAATTTCAGTGTGATTAGGAATGTTTGAAACAAAAACCAGACACTCATTTGCCATTGCTTCTAACACAGTTTTTGGACTCCCTTCAAAGAAAGAAGCATTTACAAAAAAATTATATTTTTGATATAAATTATTTAAATCTTCATTACTTAGTTTTCCGAGAAAATTAATTTTTGTGTTATTTTTTTTTGCAAATTGACTTAGATATGACTTTTGAGAACCATCTCCAACAATATCAATCATAAAATCCGTATTTGAGAATTCTTGTATGATAAATTTAAAGTTTTTTTGTTCCTCCAATCTACCCACACAAAGAATTCGATCTTGATATCTGTTTTTGGTGTGTTTGATAATTTTTTTTGATATAAAATTTGGACGATATACCAATTTATCTCCATTTAATCTAAGTTGTTTTTTGAAAAAATTTAAATCAGATTGACTTGAAACAGAATATAAATCAGAAAATTTAAAAGACAATTTTGTTAACATTTTATATAAAAAAATCACAAATAAATTCTTCTTTTCCTCTTTACTAAATTTATACATGTCATATCCAGTTCTTAAAAAAAGTGGTTTTTTAATATTTTTTTTCAAAAGCAAGGATACCCATGATCCTAAAAGTTGGTTTTGCTTAATTAAATTTACTTCACTTAATATAGTTTCTTCTTTAATTAATTTGAACGGAAGCAAAAATGAAAAAAGATAGTTTAAAAACTTGGATCTATATTTTTTAATGTATAAATAAACTGGGAAAACTTTAATGCCATATTCACTTAGATCAATTTCCAGATCTGATTCGTCACCATAAGTTATAAATAAAAATTCAATATTGTACTTTTTAAATAAAACTTTATAAATTTCAAGTTCTTTATATAAAGTACCCGAATCACTCCAAGTTTTTAATGAATAGCCAAATGTAAATACTAAAAGTACTTTCATAATTTAAATTTTGTCATTCTCTAAATTGTTATGAAAATTTCTATGAAAGATATCAAGATCATAATTTTTTTCAATTAATAATTTTGAAGAATTTTGAACTTTTTTGTAGGCATGATCCTTAAAATTTGGCAAACTTTCAATTGTTTCTATCCATAATTTTATGCTGTTATTCTCTAAAAAATAAATATGTTCTTTATCTTTAAAATTGTCGTTATCCCAAAAACCCTGAGTTCTTGTGATTAAAACTGGTGTTCCACATGCAATTGATTGCAGTGTTACACTTTGACCAGAAGGTTGAATACTATCTTTAAGTGGTAAGATTGTAAACCACGATTCAGAATAAAGTAATCTCAGATCGATATCAGATATCCCTTGATTTGCAAATGAACCTTTTATAATTTTACAATTTGGAAAATTTAACTTCGTAAAATCAACTTGATCGCTTAATATTACAAATTCTGTTCCTTGCATTTCTGAGACTAATTTATATAAAAATTCAAAATCCCTGTTTCCATCACTACCAACAAAAAGAATCTGACTTTTTTTCTTATTTGTTTTAGATTTCCAGAATTCTAAATCTACTGAAAATGGATAATAGAAAAGTTTATTCTCATATTTGTTAAAACTTGATTTAGCGTAATCCAATTCTTCTTTTCCTAAAAAATAAATTTCATCCGAGTTTTTGAATAAATAATTTATTAAAAAAAGCTTAATTTTATTTCTAAATATTGTTTTGGGGGTTTTTTTAAATATTCCCATTACGAAAATACTTATTTTTGGCTTTCTCAAAAAAATCTTAGAAACAAATATAAGAGGCAATGTGGAAGTCGCAACCCTGTGGTTTGTTAAAACAACATGACTAGAAGTTAAAAAATGATAAATATTTTTAAACGATAAAAAGTAACTAAAAAATATCGGAAGCTCTAATAAATAACTTAATTTATCCTCGAAATATTTTTGAATATTCGAACGTAAAAAATTTTTTTTTGCCTCAATAATATGTACATTTGGAAAATTCTGACTTATATAGTTATATCCATAAAACATTTCTTCAGGAAAATTTTCCCCACTATTGATTCTTTCTTTTCTACCATCAAGAAAAAAATAGGATATTTTCTTCATTTTTAACTGATATTTCTTTTCAATATGATTTCGCTAATTATTTTATATAAAATATTTAACCTATTTTCATTCTTTAATAATCTTTTCAAAAACAAAAAAGAAAAAAGTTGTTTAGTCGAATTTCGACGATTTTTAATTTGGATATAGGGGTTAGCATTATTTATTATTTCATAGTTATTTTGAAATAGTTCCGAGCCTGTAATTACTGTACCAGAGACTTGCCATGGTTTAAATTTCCCTGCGAAGTGTATAAAATAGTTATTTGAATTCTTATTTTTTATTTCATCAAGTATTTCTTGATTATTAACTTCTATATTTGTGAATTTCTTATTTAAACCATCTATTAACTTTAAATATTCTCCATCAAATAATTTATTCATCACATCTTGATCCCAGTATTTTATTCTATCTTTCAAATTTTGAAGGGTTCTGAGAAGTTGCTCACCCGTATTTTTCTCTACCCATTTCTTATAATCAATAATCATTACACCAGCATTAAAATAATCATTTGAGTTTAACTCAAGCTCTTTATGGTATATTTCTACGTGATCTTTTTGAGATTTTTTGTATTCAGGGACAGCTCCAACAATATATTCAGAATTTTTCAAAGATCCAACATATTTTTTTAGGATTTCAAGAGGATTTTGAACACATACAATATCACAATCTAAATAAATTAAATTATCTAGGCTGTTATCGATATAGTTATGCAAAAACAATCTATAGTAAGTAGCTTCAGAAACATGGGCATCTAATAAATTTTCAAATTTTATATTTTTTGGTTTATAAAATTTATTAATTCTAAGTTCTTTTAAATTTTTATGATTTAAAATTTTATCTGAAATAAATTTACTGGACTCTTCACTTTTATGAATTATATTAATCTTTATTTTTTCATTACATTTTTCAAGTAATGAAAAAATAGAAACTTCGGCTTGTTTATTGTAATCAGAATCAAAACAGAATAAAAAATTTAGACTCATGTGCTAATTTTCTTTCTTATTTAAAAATATTTCAAGTGTCAACAATTTCCACAATCTATTTGCATTAATTCTTGATTTATAATAAAACAATTTTTGAAATTTCCTATTGTTAAGAAAATCTGACTTTACTAATAAATCCGTTACAAAAGTCTTGTTTGAATAGATAAAATTTTCAACGTTAAATACAAATCCCATTTTTTCTCTATTTAAAAAATTATCTTCGAAATCTGTTTTTAAATAGTTTTTTAAATATTTTTTTCCCAAAAAATTTTCAGTAGTTTTTGTATCATGACCTAATATATACTCAATCAATCTATGGTCAACATAAGGTGATCTAACCTCTAATGAATTTGCCATTGAAGTTCTATCAATTTTTAACATCATCATTTCGGGAAGATAGAATTTATAATCTGATAATAGTAAGTTCTTGAAATCAGATATTTTTCCATTTTCTTGATTCTCAAAATAAAGATCAAATCTATTTTCATTATTATGTCCTAATAATTTCATCAATTTCTCATCTTCAAGGAATGAAGAATAAGCTTTTTTCATGTTTTTTGATCTTGATTTGAATAATGACCCAGTACCAAGAAAAGATGGATAAAGCTTAAATAACATATCACTAAAAGGCATAATGTTTCTATTTAAAGTAAGTTGAGTTCTTTTATACCCTCCAAATAATTCATCACCTCCATCACCTGAAATAGCAACTTTGTAATATTTACTTATTTCTCTTGAAATTAAAAAAGATGGCAAAATTGAAGGATCACTGTACGGTTCATCAAGTGATTCAATCGCTGAAAATATATCTTGTGTTTCTATCTTATTTTTTAAATTGACAACAACATGGTTAGTATCATATTTTTCTGCAACCAAATTAAACCATTTAGACTCATCATATTTACTATCTTGGTATCCAACTGAAAATGTGTTTGGCGAAATTCCAATATCTAATTGTCTCTTCACTATGCTCGTAGAATCTATACCCCCGGACAAAAATGTTGCTATTGGTACATCTGCTTCCATTCTAATTTTTAAAGAGTCATTCAATAAATCATCAAAAACTTCTTGTTCAAATTTCTTATCTTCAACATGATCTAAGGGACTCCAATAAAATTCTGAAACAGGCTTAAGTTCAGGATTTTTAAAATTAAACTCTATTACTTCTCCTGGTAGCATCTTAAATATGTTTTTGTAAATTGTTTTTGGCGCAGGAACTACATTAAATTTAAGATATTGATTAATTGAATTAAAATCAACGTCAGTATTTTTAGAAATATCAGAAACAACTTGTAAATTTGAAGCAAAAAATAAGTCAGAATTGTTAAAACTATAAAAAAGTGGCTTCTGCCCCAATCTATCTCTTGCCATCAGTATATTTCCATCTTTATTATCTATAAAAACTAGGGAAAATTGACCAATCATCTTGTTCAAAAATTTTTTTCCATAATAAGATAATCCATTTAAAACAACTTCTGTATCAGAATGGTTAGAAAAAAATTTTATACCCTTTTTTTGTAATTGTTCTCTTAATTCGGCATGATTATAAATTTCTCCATTGAATACTAATTCAGTGCTGAACTCTTTTGATGACATAGGTTGACTAGCTAAGTCTGAAAGGTCAATTATGGCTAGCCTATTAAAAATTAAACAATAAGATAAGAGATCTCTTTCATGATTTTTATCCTTTATAATTTCTTTTTTTTCATCTGGCCCTCTGCAAATTAATTGTTCATTTGTTTTGTTGTAATCGATATCGTTAATAGAATTTTTTGAGATATGCCCTAAATAACCACACATTAGGTTAAGTATATTTATAAATTTCTGTTATTTACGAAGTATTAAATATAATTAATATATATTTAGGAGAAAATATTTTAAATAATCAAAGCGAATTTTTGACAAGCTACAATTATGCCAGAAATTCAGACTTTGTTTTTTCAGAAACTCTTACAGTCGATCAATTTAATAAACTCTATGGACTTAATAAAAACATTGAAATCCTAAATCAAGATAAAGAACTTATTACTTATCAACAAAGGAATATTGTATTAAAAAGTGGTGATGTTATTTTTTGTAATTCATCAAGAATTGAATTACTTTTTTATTATTTAAGAAAATCAGATAAATTAAATAATCTAAAATTAATCACACACCAAACAGATAAAGAAATAAACGAAAAACTATTTCATAAAAAGCCCGGAAGTATTTCTAAATGGTACGGTATAAATGTAAATTATAATCATAAAGACTTAGTCCCAATACCAATTGGATTAGCAAATAACTACTCTCCAAAAAATTTACTAATAAAAGATTTTTTAAAATTTAAGCCAAGTCAATATAAAAAACAAATATTATATATCAACAATAGAAGAAACACTAACCATAATGAAAGAGACAATACATACAAAATATTTTCAGACAAATCTTGGTGTAAATTAGATGAGCCTAATTTACCAATGGAAATCTATCAAAATCGGTTAGATGAATATAATTTTATCCTTTGCCCCATCGGTAATGGAATCGATACACACAGAATTTGGGAAGCTATATATTCTGGTTCAATTCCAATAGTAAAGAAGCATATAACTTTTAGTTATCTAGAGGGTATAAATTGTTTACAAGTAGATAAATTTGAAAATATTACGGAAAAAATGCTTAATGATTTTTTAAATGAAAAGAGAACTCAGAATTTTGACAAGCTAAAAATAGAATATTGGATGAAAGTTATAAAAGACGATAACGATACATCAAAAATTAATATTCAGATTAATGAAAAAAAACTTACTAATTTATTGTTTAATCTACAAAAAAAATTATGGCATAGATTTGAAAGTAAAAAAAAGATAATTGTGTATAACCTTAGAAAAATAAGAAAATTAGTTACTAGAATTTTTAAGTAAGCTTTTTTTAACAATATTATGTATATCTTTAAAAAGATAAATGAATCTAATCGTATAAAACAATTCAAGATTGATCTTATTGAACAATTTTTTTTTATCAGCGATCTAATCTACCTTTTATTTTTTTATTTCAAAAAAGCACCAGAAAAAATTAATATAATTACTGCTGCTGACAAAAATTTTTTTGATCCGCTTCTGGAATTATTAAAAAGTACACACAACTATCCTTTTGTGGCTCAAACTATTGTTTATGATTTGGGCCTTGATAAAATCCAATCATCAAAATTATTAAATCAGTTTCCATATATAGTCTTAAAGAAATTTGATTTTTCTAAAAATCCAAGTTTTGTTAGTAAAAGAGATGAGTTCAATAAATTAGGAAGTTATTCATGGAAAAGTTCAATCATTTTGTCTGAAATAAAAAATAGTTCAAATTTAATTTTATGGATGGATAGTGCTAATTTAATTGGCCCAAAAAATAGAAATGTAATAAAAATTATTTACGAAAAAGGATTTTATTCACCATATAGTAAAGGAACAATTAATGATTGGACCCATGAGTCAACACTTCAAGAATTGAAAGTTTCAGAAGACTTACAAACAAAAAGAAATCTTACGGGTGGTCTTATAGGAATAAATCCAAATAATAAAAAAATAGTAAATTTTATAGAAGCATGGAATAAAGCTTGTCTAAATGAAAATATTATTAGTCCTTTAGGAAGTAATAGACAAAACCATCGTCAAGATCAATCATTATTATCAATATTTTTTTATAAAATGCTAAACAAAAAATATTATTTTAAGACAAAAAAAATTACTTCAATAAAAGTAAATCAAAATTTGAAACAAATTTTTTACATAATTGACAACCAAAAATTTAATGATTTTAAATTAATTTGGATACAAAAATATTCAGATATCACGACGAACACTGTATTTAAAGCAAAATATATTTTTTTATTTTCAGAGAAAGATATCCATAAAATACCAAAGAAAGTATTAAAGAATATAAAGCGATTATTTGTATATATTGATGAGAAAAATCTAACTACTTTAAATAAACAATTAAAAAATGTTGATTGCACTTATATTGTTAAATCCAAATTACCATTGAAAGACGTAGAAGAAGATACAAATCTTATATATCTAAGTAAAGATTTAGAATATTCTGTTGAATTTTTAAGGAAATTATTAAAAAACTACTTATAGTTTTTTCCATCGCCATGTTTACCATCATAATAAAATAAAGGAGTATCAATATAATCAAATTTTGTAAGATTTAGTAATCCAAGCCAACAGTCATAATCGGCCAATTTTGGAAGACCTCTAAATCCCCCAAACCTTATGAATAATTCTTTTTCAACCATCACACTAGATAAAATAATACAATTATGAATACTCAAAAATTCTTTGTCCCATACTTTTGGAAATTCATTATTTTTTAAATATTTAGTCTTTTTATATTTTTTCTTTAAAATTTTAAAAAAGTGTTCAGAATTATAAAGATCATACTTAAGATTTTTATCAAATTCACCAAACCCAAAATATCCCTCTGTTCCAGAAAATTTATTGAGACTATTTTCCATGAAATTAACCTGTATATTCAATTTTTCAGGTAGCCAAATATCATCATCATCTAAAAAAGCAAGGTATTTTCCTTCAGCAATATTTGCTGCAATATTTCTGTTAGGTTGTCTAGAACCTCCCCAATCGGGTGTTTCGTTTCTGTCCAGATGTATGATTTTGATTGGAGTTTCAAAATTATTTTCATAGTATTCTTTTTCATCAGATCCATCATTAACAACAATTATTTCATAATTTTTATACGTTTGATTTAGAACGCTATCTAGGGCGTTTTTTAAATATTTAAATCTGTTGTAACTTGGTATTATTACACTAACTTTTGGTTGTGTCATTTTTTTTAATTATATATTGAATGCTTCTTTATTTTTTAAAATTTCTGTTGTAAACAAAATCAATTAATTTTTTATGTTTTCTATAAGGTCTTGGCATGTGAAAATCAGAATATGCTAAATTCTCATCATAAAAATTTTTAGAATCTTTAAGCTTTGAGCGATTTAATCTTAAAAAACCAGATTCTTTATCATCTAGTTTATAAATTCTATTTGGTGATTTATGTTTAAAATTAACTAGGTATTCTTTAAGAATTATTTGATCAAAATACCAATTTTTACCACCAACTTTGTATTTACCTGGGTACCATTTTCTTATTCTTTCTTCAATATCTCTTCTATCTTTAACCTGAAATATTTCTGACCAGGTGCTTCCAAGTGCAGCATTCCACATAATTGATATCATGTTTTCTGAAGCAGCACTGGGTCTAAATATTACGAAGTTGTTGTCTTTGACATCGATTATATTTTCTAGAAAATAAGATTTTGAAAGTGGCATATTGTCTATATCAGAAATAAGACAAACATCGTCTGGAAATAGAGAAGGTGCAAGCAGTCTTATATTTTGTGCAACAAAAGCAGAATTGATTCCTTTAATGTAAAAATTTATTATATTTTCATTGTTGTTTGAAAGCTCTTTTTTCCCTGTATAAATTAGAGTAGGTTCTACTCCAATTTGTTTCCATGCCGATGAAACAATTGGCCAAAAATCAAGATACTTTTTTGATTCATTTGAAGAAAGAATTACTCTGTCAATTCGCATATAAGAATATATTAATTATTTACCAATTCAATTCCTTTAAATAAAAACAAAAAGAATTTTAAAAATGACTTAAATATGTGGAGAAATTGTGAACAAAAACTGAACCTAAAATAACCATAATTAATAAATAAATTTTATTTTTCTTCTCTTCTAAATGATATAAATAGAATACAGAAGAAAATGTAATTAAGTGAAAAAATTGTATCATATAAGTTGCTTTATTTGTTCCTCCTTGTGGAACCTCAGGATACTTTATAAGAAACCATAAATATCCAATAATTGAAAACAAACTCGCTAATTTAATAAAATTTAAATATGGTAAAAACTTTTTGCGTGATTGATTTTTAAAAAATGAGCTACTTTTAAAAAAACCAAAAAGAATAAAAAATGTTGGAATTATTGAAACAATATTTACCCTTCCTAAGTAATCCCCGATAAACATTTGATTTCTTCCGACATCTAGAAATCTGCTTGTAAACACAAAATATCCCCAATAGTCTCCCCATAACTCAGAGTACATTATTCCAAAAAAATTATTACCAAGATTTGGTCTTATTGGTTTTGAAAATAAATTGATAAATCCTTCTTTTCCTAAAACGTAAAAATCTAGCGGCTGGTTATTTAAATTAAAATTTTTTGGGCTCATATTGAATGCTGTAAAAGTACCAAATTCAAAAAATAACTTGAAATAAAACCAAGAACAAACAAAAAAAGCGATAGTGAATGAGTAAATTAAAAACTTTAAAATATTCTTTTTAATTTCAATTTTATTTTTGGGAAATAAAAAATAAGCATATGCTGGAAATATCAAGAACGCCCATTGCCTACTCAAGCCCATTAAGCCTAAAAGTAAACCGAAAATTAAATAATCTTTTAATTTGAGTTTAAAGTCTGTTGACACATGCTTTGCTAAATAGTACAAACAGATACTGTTAAAAAATATGATGAAAGGTTCACCTCTCAGCATAGAAAATGTTTTGTAATTTACTGCGAGTATTGAAATTGGAATGATGAGATTTAAATTAAGTAAATCTTTTTTTGTTATTAACTTAAAAGTTAAAAGATAAAAATATAATGTTAAAAGATAAACAAAAGCGTTAGTTAACTGGATTATTTTCCCATAATATCTTTGACAATACTTTGCCTCGTTTTCAACCTCAACAATATTTTTACAAAAGTAACTAAATACGGCCGGTATTACATATGGAAGGGGAGGATTAAAAAATTCTCTTGTAATTTCATTACTAGCTTGATCAGACAAGTTTGGAACAAACATAGCAAAAAAACCTTCAACATATTCGTAGTGAGCTTCTGCATCGTATCCATAAATTGGGTCGTAATTTAAAAAATTAAATGTAAAAATAAATAAAACAACAAAAATTAGTAATATCGATAAATATAAATTTAATTTATTGTTTTGTTTCATAGAAATCTGTATTTGATGACTTTTAAAAATATTTCAATACCATCTTTGTAGGTTATTTTTTTTCCTTCAAGGTATGATCTACCTGAATAATGAATTGGGGACTCAATTATTTTTTCTTTTGATTTTACAAACTTTGATAAAATCTCTATTTCTATTCCAAATTTTTTCTCTTCTATACTTGCATTATCTATAAATTTTTTCGAATAGATCATATAACAAGTAGAAATATCAGAAATTTTAATATTATTTAATATTGAAAAAAATTTAGTAATTAATTTGTTACCAATAACCAAATGTTTGTATTGTTTATTTCTCTTTATATTCCCGATTGTCCTTGATCCAAGGATTAAAGAATCTGGATTGTCTATTGATAATTGTTTTAGTTTTTTGATATCAGCTGGATTATATTCTAAGTCTGCATCATGGACAATTATATGGGAAGAAGAAACTTTTTTATATCCAAAAATTACTGCGCTACCTTTTCCTTCATTTTTTTCTTTTTTGTAATATGTTACATTTTTGTATTTTTCTACAATTTCCTCTGCAATTTTTGAACTTTGATCACTAGAGTTATCATCTATAAGAATTATTTCTTGAAATAGATTTGTTTCTATCAATTTTGTTACAGATTCATAAAGAAATTTTTCTTCGTTATAAAAAGGCACAATTGCTGAGAGGCTATACATAGAACAATTATAGTTTGTTATAAAATGATTTTTCAAAGCGTAAAATACTGTATCAATTTACACAAAACAAGAAGGAAAATACCTATAAAATAGATCAAGTAGTTAAAAAGATTAGGAAAAAGTGTTCAATAATTTAAGAAAAAAATTAAATGTAGTACTTACAGGAAATGTTGGTACAGGAAATTCCTCATTTAGAGAGGAATGGTTAAAGGTTGTTCTATCTGAAATACCAAAAGGTAAGAAAATTTTAGATGCTGGCGCCGGAGAAAGCCAATATAAGATTTATTGTGAACATCTAGATTATATTGCTCAAGATTTTGCCATGTATGATGGAGTTGGCGACTCAAAAGGAATTCAAAAAGAAAAAAGAGACTATTCAAACCTAGACATCGTATCTGATATTACATCTATACCAATTGAAAATGACTATTTTGATGCAGTAATGTGTATCGAGGTATTTGAGCATTTGCCTAATCCTATTGAAGCACTATTAGAATTAAATAGAGTTCTAAAACCCGGAGGTAAATTAATTTTAACGGCTCCATTTGCAAGTCTTACTCATTATTCTCCGTATCATTTCGCAACAGGATTCAATAAGTATTTCTATGAACACCATCTTAAGAACATTGACCATGAGTCTATTAGAATCGAGGCCAACGGTAATTATTTTGAATTCTTAGCTCAAGAAGTCAGAAGGATTAATACAGTATCTCAAAAATACTCTGGAAAAAAAACAAATTTATTAGTTAAATTAGGAATAAACATTGTTTTATATTTTTTAAATAGTTCTTCCTTGAATGATAAAGGAAGTGATGAAATTTTAAACTTTGGGTACAATGTTGTATCAACGAAATCAAAAAGTTTTGAGTAAAGATTACATAAAATAGTGAAAAAAATAAATGTAAGAAATTTTAAATATCCATCCAGATTATTCTTTAAAATTTTTTTTTATATAGTTTTTTACTACACATCAATTTTGTTGTATTTAACATATGATATAGTTCAGTCTCCTGATTTCGAAAAATATTACAATTACTTTATTTATTATTCTGGGGATATTAATAAAACCTATTTAGAGCAAGGACATTTTTATTACTATCTCAATTACATATTTTCTTTAATTTTTTATAACATTAAATCTTCCCTTACATTAAATGAAATTTTCAACCTATCAATTCATCTCACGAATTCATTGATATTTCTCTTTGGTTGTAAAGGCTTAGTAAAATATATTTCACTAGATAAAAATTCTTTCAAAAATATATATATAGTTTTATCGGTAATTTGTATTTTGCCAAGCTCAATAGTTTTAAGATCTACTTTCAAGCCTGAAATTCTGGCTTTCGCTTCTTTAGGGTGGCTTGCTTACTTTATTCGTGCTTATTCATCAAAAAAAAAGTTGTTGGATGCTATGAAATTCGGTATTTTGTTTAGCATTGTCATTACTTCAAAAATTTCTATTGGTTTAATTATTGGATTTATTTTGATTTTAGAAATTTTATTGAATTATCAAAAAATTCTATCAAAAAAACTTTTATTACCGTTAATGTTTATTTTTATTTTTACTTCTGCTTTATCAATCGAAAACTATTTAAATAATGGACTTTTTATCACACAAACTAAACATGATGAAAAATATGACAACACAGCTTCATTTGAGTTTTTTAAAAATTTTGATTCATCTAATTTTATTAATAATCCAAACAAATATTTTTATTATGACTCATTTGTTGGAATTATTATGTTTGATACTTTTAATGATTTTTTTGGTCTATATTGGAACTCTGAATATACGGAATTAAATAACTCAAGAAAAGAATTTATTAGAGTAATTAAAAAAGATAATCCAATCTTTCCAGTTGGAATCGTATTTGATAAATCTAACTTTATTTTTACAATTTCAGGCGATGCTGATGAGAGATGGAAAGATGAAAAATCCATTGATGAATTAAGAATGAGATCAAGCTTTTATTTATCAATAATTTTTTACATATTAGTCTTGCTTTTTTCAATTTTTAATAAAAATAAAAGAATCTACATAATCTCTCCTTTAATAGGCATAGTTTTTTTAGTATTTTCATCTCTAGGTATTTTTGGGACAAATAATTTTGATCCACTTACGGGAGATTCTTTCAAATCTTTTTATATTGGGTTTTTAATAATTTTCAGTTTTTCTTTAGTGTTTTATGAGCTATTGACTAAAAATTATTTTAAAAAATCAATTCTTTTTATTACACCTATATTGTTTCTTTTTTATTTAGGTTTTCCCATGGATCATGACAATCAAGATGAAATTAATATAATATACAAAAATTCTTTATTACCAACTTGTATTATTAATGGACCTTTAGTTAACGGATTATTAAACATTGAAAAAAATATAAACTGTAATGAGATAACAGATTATAAAGAATTTTTTTATCCGATTACAACCGTTGATAACATCCAGTTAAAGGTTGCTAACGTACCATATTTACATTTTTTAACAATATTAATACTATTTATATTCAGAATTATTCCAAGTAAACTTTTCATAACAAATAAAAATTTAAAATTATGATCAAGCATTCACTAATAAATTTAAAAGATTACGTAAAAAAGTTCTGCGGAGATCCACCTGTAGGCTTCAAAGAGGTAGATATTGCAAATGATCCAAATTTTATATTTTTAAACGATCCAAGCTTTAATTCTGTCCAGCTATTTGATGTTGAGGGCAACTCAGTTTTTGTAAATTCATTTTTAGAGTGTCAACATTACGTAAAGGGAGGATGGGACTACATCCCATTTCAAAGACATGAAAGTGATTATCATTTACTTTTATTTTACTTTTCTTTATCAGTAATATTGTTCACCTATATTTTTGTAAGAAAAAGTGTGAAAAAAAATTAATATGGATTTAAATCACAGGTCTTTATTTATTCTAAAACTTGTTTTATTGACGTTGTTGATAGTAGTTCCTTTCTCTCTTTCGGATTATTCGGACAACATAGTTCCTGAAAAGATAACATCCGATTTAGCATTTTATGAGATTAACACTTGTAAAATTTCTCTATTTGAATTCTTATTTCAAAATCAAAATGTAATTTATCAGGATCATTACAAGATAAGATTTAATAATTATTCATCAATTGGATGCTTTGGTCAGATAACTGGAATTGATCAAATAGGCTATAATTTTTATATTTCAATTGGAACAAATACATTATTAAACATATTTTTACAATCCTTAATTTGGACTTTAATTTTATCTATCTTTCCAATAAAAAAAATTATTACAAAGTCAAACATGTTGGACTACTTATTAATGATTACTGTAAGTTTATTTTTTTGTTTACTTTTTTATTCAGAAAAAAGGTATTACGAAAACAATATTTTCTTTGAACTAGATCTTCAACAAAGACAATCATATATATTTTTATTCTTTTATATTCTATCTATTTGTTATGTTTCACAGTTCATTATTGAAAGTAGGTCGGATAAATTAATTAATTACTTACCTTTTTTATATCTGCTAATGGGGGTAATAAGTGGAGTAAATTTTTATTTTTTGTTTATTTATTTCAGTTTTATAGGTTTGAGAAAAATAATTACAACAAAAAAAATTCGAAGTAAATTTTATTTAGTTTTTGCTCTCATATTTTTCTGGTCTTACAAGGCTATCGGTGAAAATTTCTATTTAAAGCCAGATAAAATAAGAGGTCTTTCACATGCTGACTATAATTTTATGTCTGTCTTTGTTTGGTCTTCCTTAGTTATTTTTACATTATTTGGTGTTTATTATTTTGTTATTGAAAGATATAGTAAATTCAATATCTTATCTTTTAAAAATAATTTTGTAATTAGTGGTACCTTGTTGCTTGTTTTGGGCTATCTAGGATCCTCAATGCCATTTTTTAACTTCATGAATTACTACGCATTTGGACAGACAAAGTTTGGTACAGATAATTCAAATCTTTTTAGTGTAAATTATTGGGGTGAGAACGAAGCTTGGAGAGGATTTTTTCCTAGTGCAGAGACAGTAGGTGAGTTTTATGGGATTTCTTTACTAATTATTTTTCTTTTTACAAAAAAATATGATCTTTTCACATTTTTCGGTGTAGGGGTCTCTTTATTAGGTTTATATGCTGCGAACAATAAAGCTGCTATAGTTGCTTTATTGTTTTGTATATTTTTAAAAGTAAACTCTGACAATCAATTAAAGATTAAAACAAAAATTTTTCTATTTTCAATACCATTGTTTTTTTTAATATACTTTATTAGGTTTGAAAATTTTGTTTATTCTTTTGAATTTTTATCTAAGAAAATGATAGAGATGGGAGTAAATTATAGTTCTTTAGGCGAGACGTCGACTTCAATTGAGTATTTACAAAATATTTCAGAAAAAAATTACTTAGTCTATATTCTTTTTTCGATTTTTAGTATTCTCTCATTTTTAATAAATAGATCTGAACTCTGGGGGCTCTTTTTTGCAAGATATAGTCCAAGTCTTGATGAGTTATTATTTGGAACGGGTCCCTATATACTTTCAAATCATTATGGTGAGATAAACATATCCACTATAAGATATTCTACTGGAACAGATTTGGGCTTCCTTTTGCCGCATTCATCATTATTACTATTACTTGTATTTTTTGGGCTAATTGGTTTATTTTGTTTCTTAATATATATTTTTTATTTAATTTTGAATTCAAAACTTGTAAATTATAATTTTTTTATTTTGAATATATTTATTTTTATAAATTTAATTAAGAGCGATTCTTTACTTTATTTTCCGTCACTATTTCTTTATCTTACTTTTTTCTTATACCCTATTGGAATTAGATACAAATCAAAAAATAGATTTAGTGCGTAAAATATTTGTAGATCCTTCCTTTTCAAGCCCAATGTGTATAGAAGTGATAAAATAAACAAGACTATTTTTATGGAAATTCTATTAAAATTTTTAAAAAAAATGGAATCAGATGAATATATCTGGTGGTCTGGTATTAATGAAAAGGGTTATCGACATAACCATTTGTTCTACAAATTTTTGAGAGCAAATAAAGACGTACAATTATGCGTTCATAATAACAAATGGTTCCTGAGAAATATTATCAACCGCCTACCTTCATTTCTTAAAAGTATTTTTGATAAAAACCAAAAGCCATATATTAGTAAATATTTTATTAATGTTAAAAGAATTTTGATAGCCACTAATAGTGATGTGGGAATAAAAGAATTAAATGATAACAATAAAACTATTATTAAGAAGTATCAAAATCAATTTAATTTCTCTGAGATTGGAAGATACATTTTACAAAATCCAGAAAGCGGAATAGGTTTTCCTCATATTCGCGACTCTTTTAACTCAATTCCATCTCATCAAATTTTATATTCAAAAGCACTATCGATAGATGACAATCCACAATTAAGACCTTTACCAAATGGTATAAATTGGGAAGATGCTCAAAATAAAGTAGAGTTCATGAGAAGTCTTTATAAGACAAAAAAACAAAATTTAAATTTATTGTATATTAATTTGAACAAACCTGGTGTAGGCAGCTTTGGGCAAAATACAAATGATGAAAGACCTAAGCTTATTGAAATGTTTAAAAATGAAAATTATGTAACAAATGGAGAGGGACGGGGTAAGAAGTTTCTTGAAGAAATTTATCATCATTCATTTTGTTTATCTCCAGAAGGTAACTGCGCTGATTCTCATAGAACTTGGGAAGCATTATATCTTGGTACTATACCAATAGTAAAGAAATCAAAAGCAATGAGTTGGTTTGAAGATTTACCTATTCTCCAAGTTGATAGATGGGAGCAAATCGATGATAGTTTCCTAAAAGAACAGTATGAAATAATGTCAAAAAAACAATATAATTTTCAGAAACTTAAGATGTCTTATTATATCAATTTAATGAAAAATGACTTAGTAAATAAAATTTAAATGTGCGTCAGACTAGTTATTTTTAAAATAAACGAAGTAAGTTAAACGTATTCCAAGATAAGCAAATATAACAGTCAAAATTACTTGAGTTGGAGTGTAACTAGGGTCGAGAATGTCAAA
>MDTD01124567.1_pt1 | contig 42645 bp, 41 predicted proteins | sample 811221 | NCBI WGS metagenome assembly MDTD01 (sample SAMN05326646, study PRJNA326480) | marine metagenome | isolation source: seawater | place: Pacific Ocean: South West | collected 2011
AAACAAAATGAAAACTAAACCCGAGCAAACCACGTTAATGAATAACGATGAAAAAACGCTGAAAACGGATCTTCCAAACTTTAAATCTTTATCAGAGAGCTCAAAGGAAGATTGGGAGGAAATTATCACAAAGCAAAAAGTTCATTTTAAAACTCTCCCTGACCGTATCTTAAATCATTTAAAAATGCTCGATGGAGACTACGCTGGTTTCCCTGTTGATCGGCTGCAACACAGCCTACAGACCGCCGAGTTGGCGGCGATAGACGGTCGGGACGAAGAATACATAGTCTGTGCTCTACTACATGATATTGGAGATAACTTAGGACCCGTCAATCACCCCGATATCGCGGCTGCCATCTTGCATCCGTTTGTTAGTGAAGCCAATCATTGGATGGTAAAACATCACGGCATCTTCCAGGGATACAATTTTTTTCACCATCTTGGAATGGACCGGAACATGAGGGAGACATACAGAAAATCTCCCTACTTTGATCATACGGCTGAATTTATTGCTAAGTATGATGACATCGCTTTCGATTCTGATAAACCGAAGTTGGGCTTAGAGGAATTCGAGCCCATGGTAAGGCGGGTACTAAAAGAACCAAAAAATACAATTTATAACTTTAAACGGTACTAAGATCGATAAATATGTTAACTGGGAAAAAAATAATAGTTACGGGTTCAAATGGAGCTTTAGGGAAAGCTACTGTTGAAGCCGCTCAAGACTATGGTGCTCTCGTTACAGGCTTTGACATTTCTTATGTAAAAAATGATAGCTACTGGAGAAAGGTAGACCTGCTTTCTCGTCAAGAAATTAAACGAGAAGTAGAAGAATTGGATCGGGTGGACGGCTTGATTAATGTGGCAGGCGGTTTCGCGATGGGAAACTCGACCTTTGAAGAAAATTCTGAAGAATGGACAGCCATGCAGGACATGAATGTCAATAGTCTGAGAAACATGCTTTCGACGGTGGTTCCGAGAATGGTAAAAGCTAAAAGAGGCAGTATTGTTAACATAGGTGCTCAAGCTGCAATGCAGGGGGCAGCTTATATGTCTTCATACATCGTAGCTAAAAGCGCCGTTATGAAAATCACGGAGAGTCTCTCGGAAGAAGTAAATGACTACGGAATCAATGTGAACGCCGTGCTACCAAGCATCATAGATACTCCTACTAACCGCGCAGAAATGCCCGAGGCAGATTTTTCGACCTGGGTTACCCCAGCTTCCATCGCCGAGGTAATCTGTTTTCTGTTATCCGATCAAGCCAAAGCCATAAATGGAGCTTTGATACCCGTTTCCGGAACAAAATAATGAATGATTTTTTTCTGAAAAATAAGGGCTGCGTGAGCGGAATAGGCGAAACAAAATATGAAAAAAGCACCGATCGGAGCACTCTTGCGCTTACCTTAGAAGCATCTCTGGCCGCGGTTCGAGATGCGGGGCTTTCACCACATGAAATTGACGGAGTAATTCCTTATGGCGCCGGAGGAATAGTTGCCGAAGATTTTATTACCAACTTTGGGATACAAGATTTGCGTTATTCAGCCCAAACCCCAATGGGAGGTGCCAGCCCAGTTGCAGCACTACAAAGCGCAGCCATGGCCGTGGCAACCGGAGTCGCAAGGCATGTCTTAATTGCGCTGGGGAGAGGCGCAACCTCTGGGCGTATCACGAATAGGTTAGCGCAAATGCCACAAATGAGAGTAGCTAGCGAGTTCGAAATGCCGTTGGGCACTAATGCCCCTGCCCAATTCTATGCTCATATGGCACGACGACACATGGAAAAATACGGAACCACGAGCAAGCAATTTGCTGAAGTAGCGATAACCTGCAGAGAAAACGCGACAAAAAATGAAAATGCAATGATGAGAAAACCGATGACAATTGAAGATCACCAGAATTCTAGAATGATTGCAGATCCATTCAGATTATATGATTGTTGTCTAGAAAGCAGCGGGGCTGCGGCCGTTGTAGTGAGCAGTGCTGATAGGGCAAAAGACCTACGAAAAAAGCCCGTATTTTTGAGCGGATTGGCCGAAGGGCATCCAATGAGCCCTAGTACGATAACCCAACGTCCCAACATGGTAGAACTAGGGTTGGCTAAGGCGGCTCCGATAGCACTTAGAATGGCTGACATTTCGCTGAATGACATAGATGTTGCAGAAATATATGACTGTTTTACTTACATTGTCATTTGTCAGTTAGAAGACTTAGGCTTTTGCAGAAAAGGAGAAGGCGGAGACTTTGTTAGCTCAGGAAATATTAAGAAAAATGGTACTATCCCTATTAATACCCATGGGGGCCTTTTATCTGAAGCTCACATCGCTGGTATGAACCACATTGTTGAGTTAGTAAGACAATTGAGAGGCGAATGTGGTGAACGCCAACTGAGAGATGTTGAGACCGGACTGGTAACGGGATATGGAGACTTGGGGGATGGGTCTATAGCTGTGATGTCAACATGATGAAAAATCTTGAAGAGCTGACTTCGAACCGCTCTCCAGAAGGCCAGACATACTGGGACGGTTTGCTTAATGAAAAGTTACTATTACAAAGATGTACAAACTGCAATAAGTTGCGACATTATCCACGCCCTATGTGTGACGCATGTCATAGCCTTGACTACGATTGGATAGCGTCTTCTTGTAGAGGCTCAATTTATACTTGGTCCGTCAGTCATCACCCATTCCACCCAGCTTTCAAAGATCAGATCCCGTACGTGATGATTACAGCCCAATTGGAGGAACCCGTTAGATTACTGGCCCCTTTAGTAAGACGCCAGCAAGAAGAAAAATTGTATATCGGCAGGACACTCACAGTGGCCTTTCTAAAAATATCAGATACACTCTGCACTCCGTACTTCATTTTGGATAAAGAATAAATGATCGACCATAATTTTTTCTATGCCTGACCTACTATCGAATGAAATTAGATCGTGGATTGGCAGGAGTGCCCCTCCTATACGCTTAGAGGTCTCTCGACGCGACATTATCAAATACTCAATAGCAACCGAGCAAACTAAGAAAATCCATTTAGAGGGCGATATCGCTCCTCCAATGTTTTTGTTCGGAGCGGATAAACCTCTTGTCTCAATGTCTGACCTCGCTAAAGACGGTTTAGCAAAAGATATTCTCACACCACCTTTACCATTAAAAAGAGTCATGGCGGGCGGAATAAGACAGAAATATTTCAGAGAAATAAAAGCGGGTGATAAGCTTCTAATTCAAAAAAAGATCGTTGATATTTATCAAAAGGAAGGTAGAGGTGGTCCCTTGATTTTCGTGGTCTACCACATTTCAATTCAGGACGAAAATGAGAATGTGGTAATGGAAATTACGCAAAGTAGAATTAATCGATGAATCAGTATTTCAAAGTAGGAGCTATTTTGCCCAGTAGGAAGTTTACTGCCACAAATGTCTCTCTATTTCTTTACAATGCAGTAGTCTGGAACGCTCATAGAATTCATTATGACGAGAACTATACTATTAGTTGTGAAAACCATGCCGGTATCGTCATTGACGGCCCACTTCAAGGCGACTGGTTAGCCCAGATAGCTACGGACTGGGTAGGAAACAAGGCCACCTTGAGAGAATTTGAATACACCAACCGGATCGTTAGTTACCTCGGCGAGACTTTAGTAGGAGGGGGTACCGTTGAGGAATGCTCAGATGATTCGGTGCGACTAAATTTATTTCTGAAAAACTCCAAAGGCGAAATAACTACGCCTGGTAGCGCTCTCTTTCAACTGCTCTAAACCATTTGTTTTTTTAGAAACTTGTTAAAAACAGTTGCAAAATATACTGGAGTTTCCTGCTGCGGGTAGTGAGCTGCATTCTGACAAATTTCCACCTGTGCATTAGGGTACCAATTCAAAAAGGTTTTTTGTGCAGTAGCTACGGTAAAGGGTTCCATATCGTGCTCCCCTATTATAACTAGCATGGGGGTAATATTACCTTTCACTTCTTCTAAAAAACCCATTTCCGTACAATTCTTGAAGTAGGTAGCTTGCGCATTCAATAAACGATTCGACCGCGTTTGTCTGATTTTAAAATCTACCCATTCTCGACATAATCTATTACCGGTCAAAGCATCAAAGGCTTCCGCTAGAGCGGCATCCTCGTGCACAGACTCTTCAATAAGTGCGAAGCCCTCAGGGGAAAAACTTAATCCTGAGGCCGCTACTGGAGTATTCAGCACTGCCGAGATAATCCTTTCCTGACCGTCCAGAACGACACGTTGAGCCAACATTCCACTCATAGAATGACCCACAATATGGAACCTTTTCCAACCAAGGTTATCAGCCAAAGCCAGGACATCGCTGGCCACCTCAATTGGAGTATACTCGCCTGCGTAGCTTCTAGACCCTCCATAACCTCTCACTTCCGTAAAAGCGTACGTAAAATCTTTCACGTTAAAAAAATTTCTGGCAAAACTCCAGGTATCTTTACAGCCATAAAAGTCATGTAAAACTATTACACCGTTTGGGCCATTTCCATAAAGCTCGTGGGCTAGCAACATATTTTCATTCCTTAATTTTTCTTGAGATACTCTTCAAAAGCATAAGCTGTCCGGTACAGTGTCTCTTCTTCAAAAAATCTACCAGTGAGCATCATCCCGACAGGCAAACCTTTGCTATACCCACAAGGTAAGGAGATAGAAGGGTGGCCCGTTAAATCAGCAGCCGGAGTGTTGACGGCCATTTCTAAAGACCTGCCCACTATTTCCGAGAGATTGGATTCATCTTTTGGAATGGGCGTAGCAACCATAGGAAGAGTAGGCATTAGTATTAGATCGTAGTCGCTTAGAAGATTCTCGTACTTTTGCCGCAACAGTCTCCTAATATTTTGTGCTTTTCCATAAAAATGTCCTTTAAACTTTTGTCGAACATAATCGCCCACCATCAATATCAATCTGGTCTGCGGTCCAAACTTCTGTGTTTCACTCTCCCAATTTCCATGTTTCTTTTGTAAATTTTCGGAATACAACCCCTCTACATTCTTCCCATACCCATAATCGAACAAAGAAGAACAAACCAAGCCTTCGAGGTAAATTGGAGTCCATATTGCGGTTGCTTCCCTATGAAGCGGAATAGACACTTCCTCTACCGTAGCACCAAGTCCCCTTAAAACCTCAGCACCCTCTCTGACGCATGAGTCTACCTCAGACTCAGAGGATTCATGGCCAAAACCTTCTTTCAAAACTGCAATCTTAAGCCCCTTGCATCCCGCTTTAATGTCCTGTGTGTAGTCTTTGGTAATCATTCCCAAGGGCTGCATGGGGTCTATACCATCAGCTTGAGCCAAGATTGATAACAGCGCTGCGTTATCATAAACCGACTTGGTGATTGGGCCGATATAATCTATCGTAGCCTCTATAGGCATAAGTCCCGTACAAGGCACTAAGCCAAACGTCGGTTTTAATCCGACAACCCCACAGAAAGCAGCTGGAATTCGGCACGATCCACCGTGGTCGGTGCCCACCGCCATATCTACTTCTTCAGCAGCAATTAAAGCACCACACCCACTCGAAGAACCGCCCGCCGAGTACCCTTTCTTTAATGGATTTTCAACTGGACCATTTGCACACGTATGGCTTCCACCGGATGTGCAAAAAAATTCACAGTTGGCCTTACCTACTACCGTAGCTCCTGCATCTAACACCTGCGTTACCACAGAAGCATCACACTCAGGCACAAACCCCTCTAAGGTAGAAGACCCGTTCATCATGGGAATTCCGGCCACCATAATATTATCTTTAAAAACGATACTTTTTCCTACCAAAGGTCCATCTCTAGAACCTTGAATCTCACTCTTCCAATACCATGCATTGAACGGATTATTAGAACTAGACACCGCTTCACCCATCTCTCTGGGGTATTTGACTTCAGGCAAATGATTCGGAAGATGATCCACAACATCATAAGCAGAAAGCGTTGCATCGATTAAAGAACGGTAGGTATCTCTATCTTCAAGGCTTATCTCCAGTTTATGCGTTTTAAGGATATTTTCTAGCTCTTGATTAGATGGTCTTTCTACGGCCATGCCACAATCCTCGCTTTATTTTGAACGTGAAACGTTGATACAATAATAGTTCAGTACATTACAGATCATAAAATAGGGATTAATATTAACATGCCTACTAAAGAATTCTTAGCCACTTTCACCCAAGCTTGGAATGAAGGTGACGTGGATGCTCTGATGGATCATTTTCATGACAAAGACTGTTCGTTTTTTACCTCAGTAGGATTCGATGTAGAGGGAACGAAGTGTGTTGGCAGAGAGGAAGTCAGAAAGGGTTGCGAGAGTCTCTATGTGGGCTACCCAGACGCTCATTTCGAAGCAGTTGGTGAAGATTTTTTTTCTGGAGACAGAGGGTGCAGCGAATGGATATTCACCGGAACCAGAAAAGCCGATGGGAAGAAGGTAAAAGTACGCGGGTGTGATGTATACACATTCAAGGACGGAAAAATTTGTATTAAAAATTCAATGCGAAAGCAGGAACCGTAAGGAACTCTAGTAGGTGAGTTGAGCGATTTTTTCTAGCTCATGGCTAATAACTCTGGTATCCAACTCGCTGAGCTCACCGCCGTTTTCATCTGTGATAAAGAACACATCTACCGCTTTTTCGCCAAAAGTTCTGACATTAGCGCCTCGCAATATTAATCCCGCCTCTGCGATAACTCCAGACAAGCTTGCCAGCAACCCTCTTCTGTCAGCTGCCACGACTTCTATTGCCGTCTGCCCGCGAGTCGCAGAAGGATGAGGCCTAACACTGACTGGTAAAGATTTCATCAAGACATCCGGAACAAAAGTGCCATCATCCACCAGAGGCACAGTTCCATCTCTAAACACTCTTATAAGTGAGGCCTTAATTCTTTCAAGATAACTCTTTTCAACGATAGGATTATCATTCTCATCCGTGATATGGAACTCATCTAGAACCCTGCCATCTTTAAGGGTATGTACATGAGCCGTGATGATTTTTATATTAGATCGAGCCAATGCAGCTGCTAGATTAGATAACAAGCCTTTTTTATCCAGTCCCCACGCTAGTAGTCGAGTATAGCCCCTTCCTCCCACGCCCTTTAAATCTATACCAAACGGGGCTTTGAGTGCATCACAAACTGCCACTATGGATTCCGGCGCTAAATTCAGCAACAAGGTTTCGGGAAGTATTTCGACCTGTGCTTGAAGGGACGCTCTATCTTTGGGGGGTAAGAGCAAAGAAGCCGCCATTTTTCGCGAATCAATCCGCTCAAGCTGTTCAGTGACATCTAACCGACCGGTTCGGAGAAAATCGTCAGTTGCATAGAACAGCTGGACAAATAAATGCAGCTTCCAATCAGTGAGGGTCCCCGGACCGACCGCCGCAACATCTACGATTGTCAGGAGGAATAAATATACTAACCTTTGCCTGTCACCTATAAACTTACTGAACTCTTCGATAACAGCTGTGTCATTCAAATTGTGGTGCTGAGCCGTCTTGGAAAAGTTTAAGTGATTTAATACCAACCACGAAATTAACTCCGCATCATGTGACGAGATTCCCATTCTAACACTAAACTTTTTCGCTAGTTCCGCCCCCAACTCAGAATGGTCTCCTCCTCTCCCTTTTGCAATGTCGTGATAAATGACCGCAATGTACAGAAGCTCAGGCCGATCAAGTTCCTTCAAGAGCGAGACCACCAAGGAAGCGGAGCTTTTATCTTCAATTAACTTCTCTAATTCCCGGAGATGAGATACAGCAACGATGGTGTGCGCATCAACCGTGTAGTGGTGATATCTGTCAAACTGCCCATGCCCGGTAATACGCTTGAAGTCAGGACACACCTGACCAAGAACGCCCGTCTCATGCATCTGCCTCAGTAGCTTGGGCAACGCCTGAGAGGCTCGTAAAATGTCCAAAAAAATAATGCCAGTTTCCTTCTTTACCCTGTGAGCTGCCGTTATCAGTGTCGCGTTTTTCCTGACCATACGAAGGGCTTTACTGCTAAACTCGCAATGATTATCCTGCGCCATCTTGAATATCCTCAAGAGGTTTAGCGGATCAGATAGAAATTCGGATTCATCAGCAATTTCAATTATCTTACCTTTGACACTGATTCCATGACTGATGCTTCGCTCAATAATTTGGTTGGAGGGTTCCGTTAACTCTTTAAAATGCAGCAAAAACAGATCTGATAGATCGGCAATCATTCTCACATTAAGGAAGTATTTTTTTAGGAACCTTTCAACCGCCCCATTTTTCTTATCATCTCGGTAGCGAAATCGCTTTGCCAAAATCAGCTGATGTTCGAATATCAAGCGGTCATTTTCTCGGCCGGATGTCAGATGAAGACCGGCTCGAACCCGCCAAAGAAAATCTCTAGCTTTAACGAAAGCATTGAACTCTTCCAATGATACCACACCGTCTTGAACAAGTTGTCTAGCTGCAGGAACTTGATACCACACCATCGATAGCCAGAAAATTGTACTTACATCTCGTAATCCACCCTTCCCGTTTTTACAATCAGGTTCCATGCAGAACGCCGTGTTGCCAAGTTTCAGTCGTCGCTCATAGCACTCTTCTAGCTTCTGTCGACAAAATTTAATCCTAAGTTTTTTATCCCATGCGGTAGGAGACTCTAAAACATAGAGGTGCTTATAGAGGTTCCCGCGCCCTGCAATCAAACGCGATTCTAGAAAGGCAGTGCGGGCATGGTGGTCTTCTTTGAAAAATCTTCTTGCATCCTTAACAGTCCGTACCGAATGACCTAAGTTGCCACCAACATCCCATATGAGCTGGGCAAATTTTGATAGTGCTGTTAAGACTTTTTTATCTACTCGATCAGGTATCAAAAATAAAATGTCCCAGTCAGAAAAAGGGGATAATTCGGCTCGGCCATATCCGCCAATTCCAACCAAGTCCACCTGTGAGCTAACTTCTTCAGGAAGTTGCTGCCAACCATAAACGAGAAGCTCGTCTACAGAATTTGAGATGTATTTAACAATGGTACGACCGTCTTTTCTACCCTCTAACCGCCGCTGGACCCCATCTAGAATGCGGTCTTTTCGACTTTTCATCTCAGTAAGTAGATTTTGACTAGGTAAGCTGTCATTCATTAAGAATTAACCGTAAAAAAAACATAAAAAAACAACCACTATCGAATACGTAACGATATTACCATTCGATCTAGTGAATCAAAACCGATTAATCGTAGTTCCTGTATAATGACGCTTTTGTACGATCTAGTGTAAAGCGGGGCAGCCGATCCGCGAAGCTGTTGAAATCACACAAACTAAGGAGAGCTCAAATTTTGGAAAAAGGAAAGAGGTTACCTGATACTCCTAGTCCTGACCACTACTGGAGTCTATCAGAGAATATGCAAATTGCGGGTGACACTTGGGGAGTATCCGAAAACCCATTAGTTTTTCTCTTGCACGGGGGCGGACAAACAAGACATGCCTGGAAAAACACGGGCGTAACCCTTGCCGAGAATGGATTTTACGCTGTGGCCTTAGATGCACGAGGTCATGGCGACTCGGATTGGTCACCTACCGGAACATATAACCAGGATGTAATGGTCAACGACCTTGCTGACGTCTCCAACCAAATAGGGAAAGACATTTTTGCGATAGTTGGTGCATCGATGGGTGGCGGTACTGGCCTGGTGGCGATCGGAGAGGAAAAACTATCCATTGAAAGTCTGGTTTTAGTCGATATCGCACCGCAAATAGAGCCTGATGGCGTGAAACGTATTGGAGAGTTTATGCGGGCTAAACCTGAAGGCTTTAAAAGTTTGGAAGAAGTTGCAGAACTAATAAGCAACTATCAACCTCACCGTACAAAACCGAAGGATCTTTCAGGTCTTGCAAAAAATCTGAGAATGTCTAGCAATGGGATGTTTAAGTGGCATTGGGATCCTAGGTTTATGGACATGCGCAGAGACCTAGACGAGAGAGTAAACAGACTTACCTCTTGTGCAAAAAATCTTCATGTACCTACACTTTTGGTAAGGGGCGGACTTTCGGACGTTTTAAGCGAGCAAGGTGCTCAGGATTTCTTAAAAATTTGTCCTCATGCTGAATATGTGAATGTCACCGATGCAGCCCACATGGTGGCTGGTGATAGAAACGATATTTTTGCCAAAAGCGTTATAGAATTCCTTAAACGCGTCTCCGCTAGAAATATGAAGTGAAAAGGACTGACAGCTGTCATCAAAATTGACATATATTCGGCCGATTGTTAGGTTTTGACTTTGCGAAAGACGATAATAATTTCGGAGGAACATTGGTGACAGGTGAAAAAAATCTTTCTGAATTTGATGCGGTGGTCGTAGGTGCAGGTTTTTCCGGACTCTATATGCTATTAAAGCTTCGGGAAGCAGGGCTCAAAACGCGGCTTTATGAGGCTGGCGACGGGATAGGAGGCACTTGGTTTTGGAATCGATATCCTGGAGCTCGGTGTGATGTTCCATCGTTGCAATACTCTTATGCTTTTGACGAAGAGTTGCAGCAAGAATGGAAATGGCCTGAAAGATATTCTGCGCAAGGAGACATACTCAAATACATACAACATGTAGCAGATAGATTTGACCTAATGAAAGACGTTCAATTATCGACTCGTGTGAAGAAAGCAACCTATGACGATGTCAACAAAAAATGGCTTATTGATACTGATAATCAAAAAGTCAAAGCCCGATTTTGCGTGATGGCTACCGGATGTTTATCATCCGCTAACTCTCCCTCATTCCCTGGATTACATGCCTTCGAAGGCACAACATATCACACCGGCAACTGGCCTCACTCCAAAGTAGATTTCTCCGGCAAAATAGTAGGCGTAATAGGGACCGGCTCTTCTGCTATCCAATCGATACCTGAAATCGCTAGCGAAGCGAAACAACTCTACGTGTTTCAACGCACCCCTAACTTTTCAGTTCCTGCGGAAAATAAAATAGTCGATTCTACCCTAGAAGAAAAAATAAAAGCCAACTATCCTGAGTATAGAAAGGAGTGGGCCTCCAAACCGTTCGCCTATGATTTGAAAGTAAATGAGGGTAAAGCAATATCTGCGAGCAAGGAAGAACTTCTGGTGGAATACGAGAGGAGGTGGAAGGATGGTGGCCTAATGTTCCTCGGTGCCTTTTCTGATCTTTTACTCGACAAGACCGCCAATGATACCGCAGCAGAATTTATTCGAGGCAAAATAAAAGAAATTGTTAGCGATCCAAATGTAGCTTCCATGCTGATGCCCGATCATTACGTGGGGTGCAAACGCTTGTGTGCAGATAGTGGATATTACGAAACCTTCAACAGAGACAATGTTACTCTCGTCGACATAAGCGATAACTCGATAGACACCTTTGATGAGAAAGGAATTAATCTATCCAGTGGAGAGCATATCTCCCTGGACGACGTGGTTTTCGCCACAGGATTTGATGCCATGACGGGAGCTTTGGACAAAATAGATATTATAGGCAAAAACCAAATAAGCCTCAGAAAAAAATGGAAAGAGGGTCCCAAAAGTTATTTAGGCTTAGGTATTTCTGGCTTCCCCAACCTATTTCACATAGCGGGTCCTGGTAGCCCATCAGTTTTGACCAACATGCTTGTGTCTATCCAACAACACGTTGAGTGGATAACCGATTGTATAACTTGGATGAGGGAAAAGGGCTTCTCAAAAATTGAAGCCTCAAAAGAGGCAGAAAATAGTTGGGTGGCACATGTGAACGAGGTAGCAGACTTGACTGTTTACCCTCTCTGCAATTCCTGGTATCTAGGTGCAAACATTCCAGGTAAAACTCGTCAATTCATGCCTTATGTCGGAGGATTTCCTCCCTACGTTAAGAAATGTAATGATGTGGCTAGTAAGGGGTACGAGGGTTTCAAAGTTTCCTGATTTAGTCAGACGATAGTGCTGCCTCCATCTATAATAAAATTCTGGCCCGTGGTGAAACTACTTGCAGAAGACGATAGATAAACGGCTATACCCGCTAACTCCTCAGGTAGTCCTATCCTTCTTAACGGATCAAATTTGGTTCGTTTCTCGAGCACGTCAGGATCCTCCCACAATGCTTTCGCGAAATCTGTTTTTACCAACCCTGGAGAAATTGCGTTCACCCTTATATTGTAGGGGCCGAATTCCAATGCTAGATTTCGAACTAACTGTAAGTCTGCTGCCTTTGAAATGCAGTAAGCTCCCAGCTTCTCATGGCCCCGTAAGCCTCCAATAGAGGACACAACAATTATGGTCCCCTCACGCTTTTCCTTCATTTCAGGAATCACTGCCTGAGAGAGCCAGTGATTCGACATAATATTGACATCCAGAATTTTTCTGAAAGCTGAATCCTCCAACTTGGACATTGAACCATAGGCGGGGTTTACTGCCGCATTACAAATTAATATATCTATATGTCCAACCTCTTTTTTTACTTTATAAATTAGCTCCTCGACACTCTCTTTGCTGCTAATATTAGCGGGTATAGCAACCGCCCCCCCCGCCTGATTTGATAATTCCTGGTTTATCTCAGCCGCCACCCTCTCACACATATCGGCTTTGCGACTTGAAATAATTACAGTAGCCCCATGACGGGCCACCTCCTCCGCCATAGCCCGTCCAATACCCTTGCTAGAGCCCGTAATCACAGCGATTTTCCCAGTTAAATCAAAAATTGTTTTCATTTTCACCTCATAACTATTTTTTAAACATCCTTGGAAAAAAGAGCACCGATTTTTTCTAGATCATCGATAGCTTCTTTTTTATAACCTAACAAATCACCCACAACTTCCCGATTATGTTGGCCTAAAGTGGGTGCTTCCAAATCCAAAACTTCTGGTTGGTCAGAGAACTTAAGAGGGAAACCTGGGATAGTCAGGGGCCCTAAAACAGGATCCTCAATGTTTCGCACCATACCGCGAGAATGAAAATAAGGTTCATTAATGGCATCTACCGGATCCATAACCGGAGCAGCCGGAACACGATATTTTTCTAGATGTTCCATTACCGCATTATTGTCTTCAAAAGACTCCATCCAGGTTTCAATAATCCTAATGATTTCATTTTGTTTTTTTCCTCGGTCCGCCGCGGTTAAATAGCTTGGGTGATCTTTCAATTCAGGACGACCTATAGCCTCGCACACATTCTCCCACTGAGGTTGTAAAGACATAATCACAATATATCCCGAGGGCCCTCGAAAGACGCCGAAAGGGGCTATCAACTCATGATGTGCTCCTTGCCTAAACGGTCGCCACTTTCCATCTGTCAAAGAATACCCTTGTAGTGACACGTCATGCATATGAAACATGCTATCTACCATACTGATATCCAACCACTGACCTCTACCTGTTCTCAACTTGTGAAAGAGGGCGTAACCTATAGCAGAAAACGCGTGGACACCACTCCCAATATCAGCAATTCCTATTCCAACCGGCAAAGGAGGACCATCTCTTTCTCCATTCATGTGCATAAGTCCGGAGTAGGCTTGGGCCGCCCAGTCATATCCAGTTTTATGAGACAGGGTGCTCTCGCGACCATACGCCGAAATAGATGCCATCACAACGGAGGGATTAATCTTTTGCACACCCTTCCAGTCCCATCCTTTTTTTTCCATTACTCCCGGACCAAAGTTTTCCACGATGACATCTACTTTCTTAATCAAGTCCTCTACGATTTGGTTAGCGCCCTCTTTTTTCAAGTCTAAACAGAGACTCTTTTTCCCCCGATTCTGTTGAATGAAATATCCACTTCTTCCGGGCTTTTTGACGATTGGAATTCCTCTTGAAGCGTCTCCGTTCGGAGCAATTTCAATTTTAATAATTTCCGCCCCCATCTCCGCCATAAGTCGACCCACTGTTGGACCGGCAAGATATTGCGTGAAGTCTAAAACCTTTATCCCCTCAAGCATTAACATATTAATCTCTCCAAAAAAGGACTAGAATCAACTATCTTTTTCATCATATAGTATTCTACTGACAGTTAGGAATTTTTCTAAAGTTATTTACTAATTTAATGAGACTAGAGCACTATGAAAAATACTGGGCACTATTTTCCCCCTGCTAGGCAAAATGTATATTATGGCCGAAAGTTAGAACCTACTTTAAACGAAATCGCCCAATCTCTCGGTGCTCAAAACGTTTTATTTGTAACGAACTCGTCTTTAGCAAACACTACATTGTCCGCTTCCATAGTTGAGGCCGTAAAGAAGTTTGGCGTTTATCAGGTAACAGGGCTTAAGGCGCATTCCCCAAGAGGCGATGTGACCAAGGTATGTAATGCTATCGAAAAACACTCTATTAATTTGGTGATCGCCTTCGGCGGAGGTTCGGTTTGCGACACAACCAAAGTCGCGTGCCTAGCGCATACCAATAACTTGAACGAAGGTAATTTTGACTTGCTTAATTCGCCAGACAAATTAAAAAATACACCGATTCCTTTTGTCGCTATCCCTACCACACTATCTGCGGGTGAATTTACTTGCTTTGCGGGAATCACGGACGAGCAAATCCCTCGGAAGGAGGTGTTTTGGCATCCCGATATTGCACCTCATTCTGTGATTTTAGATCCTGAAATGACTACCAAGACTCCTGACCCACTTTTTTTCAGCACGGGAATACGTGCGGTTGACCATGCTATAGAGACTTGGTGTTCTGTAAACGTGACTCCTCCGGCAGAGGCACTTGCATTACACGCTTTGAGACTTCTAGCCAAATCACTACCCTCGTCTAAAAAGGAAAGCTCCCTGGAAAGTCGACTGGATTGCCAAATAGGTTCGTGGCTCTCGGTACAGGGCGTCGCCACGGGCGTTGATTTGGGAGCAAGTCATGGCATTGGTCACGTGTTAGGAGGCACCGCTGGTATGCCACATGGAGAAACATCCTGTGTAATGCTTCCTCACGTGCTTGATTATAATCTAAAAGTGAATCGCTCTCGTCAAAACGTTTTGGCGGAAGCTATGGGCGAGCCCAATCGTCCTCTAGCAGATTCTGTGAAAAACTTGGTTTCCTCTCTTTCGCTTCCCACCCGTTTAAGAGATGCTGGTGTAGAGAAAGACCTTTTAACTACTATTGCAGAGGAGTCCATGCTCGACCATTGGATAGCTACCAATCCTAGACCTATATCTGGTGCATCTACTATATTCGAGTTACTGGAAAAGGCATGGTAAGAACGAAAGTTCGTAAATGCTGCTTACCAATTTTCACCAAAGGGCCGCACTTCCACGTTAAAAGACCACGCAGACCGTTCCTGATGAGCGACATGATAGGCCGTATCGGCAATTGCATCCGGACTTATGAAAAATTCATCTTTCTCCTCTGAGAACATTTTTCTTGTCCATTCCAGATCTATTACCGCGTCGATCACTAAATACGCAACATGAATTCCTTTTGGGCCGAGATCCCTTGCCAGAGACTCACATAGAATTCTTTGAGCGGCTTTAGAGGGAGCAAAGGCAGAAAATCTTGGCTTCCCACGCAAGGCAGAGGTATTTCCGCTCGCCATGAGCACTCCACTTTGCCGTTCTATCATACTTGGCGCAAAAGCTCGGGCCAGATACAGCATTCCCATGGTGTTAACCCTGAAGTTCTCCTCTAAATCCGAAGGCGATATCTCTAAAAAGTTACCGAAAGTTCCTCTCACAGCGTTGTGAAAAACGACATTCGGTTCCCCTATTTCTTCGACAACCTGGGAGGCCATATCATTGACTGCAGCTTCGTCACTGACATCACAAGGGTAAGCAAAAGTATTTGGAACTTCCTTTTTGATACTCGCTAACCTTTCGGCATCTCGGGCTACCATAATTACTGAGTAACCCTGCGAGGCAAATTTTCTCACTAAAGCCTTGCCAGTGCCAGGCCCTACACCAGTAATCAAACACAATTTATCTTTCAAAGCATATCCCCCAAGTCATATATGTCGTGTATCCCATCACTCTATTTGAACCTGAACAGAACCACAATCCGATATCGTGAAACAGTACGATTCTCCTGGCTCAGGGAAAATAGTCGGAATAATACTTCCTGTTGCCACATAATCACCTTCTTGCAATCCCCTATCGGTTAAAGTATTTGCCAACCACTGAACTGCATAGAAAGGGTGTCCTAGAACATCAGCTCCCTTTCCAGTTTCTATACAAACTCCGTTTCTCTCGAGCATGCCTCTCACACCAGCAAGATCAGCCGGACTTTCGACAAATTCTCCAACTACCAAACCTTCATTCCACGAGTTATCCCCTACTAGCGTATAGACATCTATGTCCTTGTAATCAGCGTGACGATCATCAATTAGTTCAAAGCCGGGTGACACACTTGATATCGAAGACTCTATATCATCAAATTCATATTTTTTATCGCGCACCGGAGGTAGATCTCGCCCTATTAAAACAATAATTTCGCATTCGAGGCCGACTTTGCTAAAGCTACTCTTTTTAACAACAGCTCCTGAAAGTCTAATTTCTTTTTTTTGGACAACACCCCCTATAGGACTATCAATACCCAACAAGCGCTGCATACGAGCCGAAGTAAGGCCTATTTTATAGCCTGCAATTTCATCCTTACTTTGAGAAAGTCGAATATCAACAAACTGTTTTTGCAAAGCATAAGCCTCCTCGATATCCAAAATCTTGTTTTCGCCGGAAAAATTCTGGAAGATCGCTTGAGTATCATGCTGGGAACAGAGCGATGACGCCAATCGTTTTATCTTACTATTTGAGATATCTTTTCCCCTTTAAAACTAGTGCAGTTAGATTCATAAACAAAAATAACAGAGAAGACATCTAAAATGCTAATCAAATACGCGAAAGACAAAACAACTTACATTACATCGGATGGTTCTGAGATTTACGAAGCACTAAACCCTAAAAACGACCCAGTAGACATCTCATACCCTATCGCGATCGCTCGAGTCGAACCCTTTGCTAGCACGAAAGAACATTTCTTACTCCATACCGAAATCTACTATATTTTAAAAGGAAGAGGCAAAATAACCGTTGGGGATGATTCCTCGGAAGTAGTTGAAGGGGATACCATTCTGATCCCACCGAGGAAAAATCAATTCATAGAAAATAAAACTAGTAAATCACTTGAATTCATGGCCATTGTATCGCCACCCTGGTGCAACGAGATTGATTTCTTAGCAATTCAGGAGAATTTATAATTTAATGATAATGTATAGAAAAAACAATCATACCGACAGCAACTAGTAATATCCGCAAACTCAATTGTTTGGCGTCTGCTTTGTAATCTAATGCGGGAATCAGGTCAGACATGGCAACATAAATAAAGGCACCCGCTGTCACCATCAACAAATAGGGGTGATATTCCTCTATTACCGTTTCACAGGATAAGGCTACTGCGGCGCCTAGTAACATTACAAATGAGGAGAAAAGGTTAAAAAGAAAAGCACGGCGGCGGGTCAAACCTGCCTTAATTAAAATGGCAAAATCACCAAGCTCTTGTGGGATTTCATGCGCTACGACGGCAAGGCCTGTAACAACACCCAAACTAAAATCCACCATAAAGGCAGACGCGATCAAAACACCGTCTAAGAAATTATGAAAAGAATCGCCGAACAAGATGATCGGAACCGAAGCACCCATTTTCCCATTGGACTTATATTCTTCTCCCGTTGCAGGGTGATAATGCCTCCAGATTAATGTTTTCTCCAGAATGAAGAACAGCAATAGTGAAAACAGCAAAGTAGCCATAAGCGATTGGCTATTAGCGCCATCTCCTGCCAAAGCTTCTGGGATAAGGTGCGAGAAGGAAGTGCCGAGCAAAATTCCGATGGCGAGACTAACTAAATAGTCAACAGTTTTAGACCGCATAGCCTCGGGTAAAGTTAAATACAGCGCAGCCGCGGAAACACTAAGAGCGCCTCCCAAGAACACAAAAAGATAGATCCAAAGACTTAAGCTGTCCAACTAAAATTCCTTACCGAAAAAATTGAGAAACTATATCAAGAATTGGCTGAAAATTCCCGCTGTTTTAGTTCTACTGTGAGTAGAATCAACTCGATTGCACTCCAGATCTCACGAATTCTAGATTAAGTGCTCGTTACTTTAGGAAAATGAGTGGAGGGTGACTTGCTAAAATCTCTCCCAAGAAATATCTTAGCAGGAGAACAATATGACTTGATTCAATTATCAAAGTAAGATGGGGAACTAAACTGACACCAAACTATTCAGAAATATCCTCCGGCTGGCTTACCGAAGTACTAAGAAAAAACGGTTATGAGGCTGACGTTAAAGATTTCTCTATTGAAAAGGTCGGCACTGGACAACTTGGAGAAACACGACGTTATCAACTCCAATACCAAAAACCGTCAAAAGATCTGCCTAGTTCACTTATTGGGAAATTTCCGTCGGATGATGAAACTGCTGCCAACACCGGTAGAAGTATGGGCTTCTACAAGTCTGAGGTAATGTTCTATAAAGAACTTGCTCTTAATACCCGAATAAAGACACCCCGCCCTTTCTTTGCAGAGCTAGACGATGATAATAACTTCACGCTGATCTTGGAAGATTTATATCCGGCCAAACAAGGTGACCATATGGTGGGCTGCTCAGTGGGTTCCGCCAGAGTAGCGCTAAAAGAGGCTGCTCTTTTGCACTCTGCTTTTTGGAACGATAAAAACTTAGAATCGCAAGAATGGTTATATATACCTCAAGGCGCCCAAGGGTTTTACACCACTGAACTGGTAAATAACTCTTGGAATCATTTCAGTTCAGTATATGGAAAAAGACTCGATCCAGCCGTTTTTCGTGCTTGCGAAAAATTCGTAGCCCAACATGAATCATGGAATAGCCCTCGAACAAGAAACCGTTGCTTTTCTCATAACGACTTCAGAGTTGATAATATGCTGTTTAAGAACGAACAGATATATGTCGTAGATTGGCAAACTAGTAATTATCTTGGTGTGGGGATGGATGCGGCTTACTTCTTAGGAAGTGCACTCCCTCGAAATGTGCGAAAGGATGTAGAGCGCGAGCTACTGAATGAGTATCACAAAGTTTTGTTGGATAATGGTGTTCACAACTATACCTTTGACGAATTGTTAGCGGACTACAGACATTATTCTTTTGCCGCTGCTGTGGTCGCAATAGCAGCCACTGTAATCGTTAAACAAACAGAGAGGGGAGATGCTTTATTTCTTAAAATGGTGGAAGACAGCATCTATCAGGCAATTGACAATGATGCAATGGACCTACTGTAAGAGGTAAACATGAAGTTAGCAAAAAATCATCTCGATTTAGGGTTGTTCAGCAAGAACATCAGCTCAGATCTAGAATTTTGGCAAAAGATAGTCGGGCTTGATTTTGAAGAGACACTTAGTCTTGATCAACCAGTAGTACCCAGCCCGACTACCCAACATAGACACAACGCTAATGGGTCAGTAATCAAAATAAATGATTTTCAAGACATAATGCCTTACTCACGAAACACTCCATCCGGCCTGAAAGGCCTGTCAATCGCGAGAGATATTTCTAAGGAATTAAATTACGAAACCAATTCTGGTGAGTTTGTTCGTGTCTTACCAAAAGGCAGGGACGGAATTCAAGGAATAGCAGTGACCATCGAATCCGAAAACCCAAGCCGTCTAGAGAATTTTTATGTCAAAGTACTGCAGTTCGAATCCATTGGACCTCTTAAGTGTCGATGCGGAGATACCGTGCTCATTCTCCAAAAAGGACCAGGCGCGACGGAGACAAAAACATTCGTAGGCGAGGGATTTCGTTATCTCACCATTCAGGTATTCGATGCAGTTGCAACTTGTAATGCAATCAAAAAATTGGGTGGTAGGATAGCTATGGAACCAATCTGGGTTGGTGAAATCGCAAAAGTAGGATTTGCCTTGGATCCCGACGGAAATTGGCTGGAAATATCTGCCCGAGCATCACTAACTGGTATTTCACCGACGAAATGATCCAATAACCAAAAGGAACCGTAAGAATGTCAATAAAAATTATTTCGCAGGTGGTTGGGTCCGTGCCTCGCTTTCCTCCCCCCCCCTTGTGCAAGTTACGGTTCCTGACCCCTGCGGCCTACAAAAATACCTTCGTACCTGGAAACAATTCTAGCTATGAATAACACTGTTATTCACCTATACGCCAGTTATTTAGCAAATATTAAACAGCCTGATATAGAACGTCTAGGGCAATATGTTTCCGAAGATATCCACTTTCGAGACCCATTCAACGACTGCGTCGGTTTAGACCAGTTTCGGGCGGTGCTATCGGACATGTTCATTCACTTGGAATCATTTCAGTTCCACATAACTGACTGCTTGTTTTCAGAAGAACAACAGATTGGGTATTTGCACTGGAACATGGCCGCAAAATCAAAGCATCTACGGAATAAAGACCTAGATATACAAGGTGTCTCTCAAGTAACCTTTAACTCAGAGGGAAAAGTGACTGCTCATTTCGATTATTGGGACGCTGCCTCTGGGTTATATGAGAAAATACCCATAATAAATTTTGTTCTAAAGAAAATCAGAAAAAGAATATCCTCGACCTAAGACCACTAGCCAGCGTGCGTGAGATGCACTTGCGAAACATCTATCAATCCGTCGTCGAAACCAGCTTCACAGTAAGAAAGGTAAAAATTCCACATTTTACGGAAACGACCTTCAAACCCCATTTTTTCGAGCTCAGGCCAAGCAGCGTTAAATCTTTCCTTCCAAATACGCAAGGTCCGTGCATAATCGGAACCGAAATCTCTAATTTCCACTAGCTGCAGACCGGCAGATGCTGACAACTCTTTCAACAAACCTTTGGTCATAAGCATACCACCTGGAAAAATATACTTTTGTATGAAGTCGGGATATTTCCGATACAAGGAAAACGCTGCCTCATCAATTGTAATTAGCTGCAACCCAATACTACCCTGCGGCATCAAAAGCGTCTTAAGCTTTTCAAAAAACTTATGCCAATACCTCTCCCCTACCGCCTCTATCATTTCGATTGAGACTATCTTGTCATACCTTCCTCGAACCAGCCTATAATCAAGGGTCTTTACGCTTGCAGATGAGCTCCATTCGCCATTTTCAATTCGTTTCTTTACAAACTGAAATTGCTCTTTGGATATTGTTATCCCCTCGATCCTAGACCCATGTTCCTTGGAAACGTGTTCTATAAATCCACCCCAACCACAACCTATCTCGAGAGTTGAAGATGAACTGGCCATGTTAATGAGTTCACACAAACTGCGATATTTGTTTTCTTGAGCATCCACTAAATTATCTTTTTGAGTAGAAAACAATGCGGAAGAATAGGTCATAGAGCTATCCAGCCAGTGCGCATAAAACTGGTTTCCCAAATCATAATGATGGGCAATATTCTTTTTTGATCCCGCGATCGAATTGCGCCTCAAAGAGTGTTGCAAGCGATTAAATATTCTTTGAATGAATCGGCCACGCGCTAATCTTCTAGTAGTGTCTCGGTTTGAAAGACCGAACTTCAACAGAGAGGAAAGATCCTCACTACTCCAAAAATCCTGCATATAAGCCTCACCTAATCCGGTCACTCCAGACATGAATAGACAGTGGAATGTTCGCCAACTTTTAAGCTCAATATGGGCAACTATACCGCCTTTTTTCGGCTCACCCAGAATAAAACTATCCCCATCCGGCAAGACTATTTGGAGACTACCCTTTACAAAAACCTTTTCCAAAATGTTCTGCGCTATAGCTTTCCTGAAACCCAACTTTTTTCTCCTACTGCGATAGACTCGTAAATTTTTCTTCGCCCATAACGATCAACCCATCTGGGGCGTCACTCCTTTTTACTGGACTCAATCCCTTCAGCCAGAGACGAAGCGCTTGGTAATGGATCAACGTGATCACCTTTGCGGACAAAAAAGGACTAGCACGCAACATTTTACGTATGCCGCCGCTTGTGAATTCACTTCGAAATCCTTTGAATAGAGCCCTAAGCTGAATCTTTTCTCCTACGTAGTAATCTATCACTGACGTAATTTTTTTTGCAGGTTCGCTTATCTTAAACTCATAATGACCATTGACCTCGAAAAACGGAGACACATAGAGTGATTTTTCGCACCGTTGGCGAAGCAACCCTCGTTGTGATCTCACTGGCACGATGTAGTGTACCCGCTCCCCAAAAGTATTATTAACCTCGTAAACCATGCCTTGCAGCTTATTTTTATTGTAACAATAAATAATTGATATTGGGTTAAAACAATATCCAAACACTCGCGGCAGACAAAGAACGGAGAATCTCCAACATCCATCACCTAAACCTGACTTAACCATACAATCTTCTAACCATTCTCTGAAGCTTTCCGGACCACCGCGCCCATGATCTTCATCGTTATAACTAAGCCAGGCCTTGCTGTTCCAACCAAAAAGTCCCGTCACTTCTCTCAACTGAGATTTCTCGTCTAAATCCAAAAGCAGATAAGCGATGTCGTAATAAAACTTATGCGGCTTTTGAGAGTGTCGAATATGACCCATTCGACCATAGTAAATTGCAGATCGCATCCTAGTAGACCTCACATTAGTTCGTAAGTATCCGGTAAACGGCTATATTGAACTGATGGCAAAGTTCGGGATGAAAAGCCAAGTTTGTTAGCCACCCAAAGACCGGATTGCACGCCATCTTCATGAAAACCCGCACCAAGATATGCACCACAAAACCAAGTATGATTCTGCCCTTGGATAGCGATAGATTGCCGTGCACTCTGCACGCTGTCTACACCCACAATTGGGTGAGCATATCTAGTTCTGTAAATTACCGTACTATCTTTAATTTTTCTAATCGGGTTCAAAGTAACGAAAAATTGTTTATTAACGTCTAACCCATGCAACTTGTTCATCCAGTAAGTCACATGTACGGGTGCATCGCTGTTCGAAGCAGTGCTATCACTAACATAATTCCAGCTAGACCAATATTGTTTGTCTAACGGCATGAGCCTAGAATCGCTGTGCAATACGGCTTCGTTATCACTGTATGCAAAGGAACCCAATATTTCTCGTTCCTTGCTACTAACATCGCTCAGGAGTTCTAGGACCGAATCAGCATGACATGCAAAAATCACCTCTTCAAAATTACGTTCAGATCCATCCTCAGACTGCAAAACCACTTTTTTATCCGATCTTCTTACATTTGTTATCCGGCAATTCAGAAGGCATTTAAAGTTGCCGTCATTTACTAACCGCTTTATGTACTCTTTACTACCTCCAGCGATTGTTTTCCAGCTTGGCCTGTTAAATAACGAGAGGAGTCGATGGTTATTGAAAAAATCAAAAAATGCTCCCACCGGATAGGCTTCGGCATCCTCTAAGGAAGTTGACCAAATCGCGGCGGTCATTGGCAACACATGATCTTTGATAAAGCTATCTTTGAAGCCACAGTGCCGAAGGTACTCCCCAATGGTCAATGTTGGGTCGACAGCCCGCCTGCGGAGCTGAAATGGGTTGTAAAGACGCAAAATGCCTGCAATGAGAGTGCGAAACCTTTTGCTCCGAAGCTTGGAATAGTTCAGCAGGGACTTCGGTAAAGAGGCGGAAGAATACTCAAATGCCCCATTATCGACCGACACTCCGAAGGACATACTCGTGGCCAAGGTTTGCACGCCCAATGAACTCAGGAGGGAAGAAAAAAAAGGATAGTTGAGCTCATTAAACACGACGAAACCGGTATCGACGGGAGGGCTGTCCCCATCTCCAGCAATCACAGTGTTAGCATGTCCACCCAGGTAGTCAGCTGATTCAAAAAGTGTAACCTCGTGTATTTTTGAAAGCGCCCAGGCGGCAGTGAGTCCTGAAACCCCACCGCCCACGACGGCAATTTTTTTACTTTGAGCGCTCAAATCTTTGACCTCGCATATGACGTATACGGATTGTACGATTAATTCATAAAAAATAACCAATGAGTGGCAATTGAATCGTCTTTTATTTTGGAAAGGTGATCCGACGTGGTTTACGTGGCGTATACTGTTGAAAAATAAGAGCGAATATTTGATATGAGTGCTGAAACAGCGATGAACACAACTTTTTCCCAGGCCGAATTAGAGAGAACTAGGGAAACAAAACTTCTGACAGCCGTCAAAGAGTCGGGTGACGACAATGCCTATTCGCAGCTCTACAGCCTAATGGTACCGAAGCTGAAGGGATGGCTGAGGGGTCAAGGCGTAGACGCAACGGACAGTGAAAACATTGTTCACGAAGTTATGATAACTGTTTGGACCAAACCACACCTCTTTGATGAGACTAAATCAGCAGCTAGAACTTGGATTTATACTTTGGTTAGGAACAAGATGATTGACGAATTCCGCTCGATAAATAGAAAAAGAGCAGGAAAGAAGAAATTAGAGCTTCTCAGTGACCCCGATGATGCTTTTAACGACGATACTGAAAACTTTTCAACCACCTTAAATGTATCCGACATGTTGGAAGTGCTTCCAAAAGAGCAAAAACAAATATTGCAAATGCTTTATAACTTGGGCATGTCCCACCGAGAAGTAGCTGATTCACTTGGACTTCCAATTGGTACAGTAAAATCCAGAACCCGCCTAGCTTTTCAACGATTACGGAAAAACATTTAAAGAGAGCAAAAATGGAACTAAATCATCACCCAAGCATGTCTACCCTAGCTGACTTCACCCTAGGCACAACATCCAGCATCGGCGACTTAGTGATACAGGCACATCTAAGTGCATGTGAAGAGTGTCGAGAAGCTGTGAAAGATATGGAATCTCTTGGTGGGGAACTAATGATGCAAGGCGGGCATGTCAGCCGTAAGATAGACATTGGTTTACGGAAAGAAGGCTTACGGATATGCCAAGAGTACGAAAACCAGTCGAAGGATGAAGATAATGCCTCTCTTAGGCTGTCCCGAGTCGGAGATTTGGAGAAAGGTAGCGAATTAAGCGATCTTTTTTCTACTTATTTAGATTGTAGCTTTGAAGCCCTCCCCTGGAAAAGAGCCGGAAAAAATATCAGAGTATGCAAACTCAGAAGCGAGAGAGACAGCTCATTATGGATGATAAGAGGAGAGCCAGGAGCTAAACTCCCTGCTCACTCTCATGGCGGTCAAGAACTTACTCTGATTCTAAAAGGCTCATACGCATGTTCCTCTCAGATATATTCCAAAGGAGACCTACATGAATCGGATGAAGAAGGAGCGCATCAACCAATAATCATCGGAAGCGAAGAATGCGTGTCATTAGTCGCTACCGAAGGAAAATTAAAGTTCGAGCATTGGATTCCTAGGTTACTTCAACCACTCATAGGGATTTGATTTCCTCTTAACCCCGAGCCCTAGCGAAACGCATGAGCATGTAGCCACCTGATAAAGACGTTTTCTCTATCAGTTTAAAGCCGCGACACTTAAAGATATGACGGTATTCACTGACAGTAAATGCCCCCCCCCAATCGTAAACATTAAGAAACATGACATTAGCTGAGACTGCCTCTGCAGGCTCCAACCGGTTGTCTTCCAGAACACGACCAATCACAAAAAAATCGCCTCCCTTTGATAAACATCTTACTAAGTTTTTTAATGCAATGCCGCTTTGTTCTAGTCCAAGTACTTGTATTACAGATCTTAGGACAATAGCGTCAAAGGACTTCTCATTGGGCAAATCCTTAGTCAAATCCGCTTTTATGATACTTATTTGATCAGCCAAATGACTTTTTGCAATCCGCTTTTGGGCTATTGCCGCAACGGTAGGAAGTTCTAGTAAAGAAAATCTTGTATTAGGACATAACTTTGCTAGTTCAACTAACAAGCCCCCAGAACCGCCACCTGCATCTAATACGTTCTTATAGCGCGAAAAATCATAATTCTTATGAAGTCTCCTAGCCGTAGCAGCCGCCCCCGAATCTAGACCTATTATAAAGCCGTAAAGCTCTTCCTCTGTCATATTGGCAAAGTCATGTTTCGCCAATGGAATAGCGCGCTTAATAGACTGAGCAGTAGATAGCGTAGATTTCCATAGATCCTGATAAGTACTATAACTATCCCCAAAATATCTTGGTTGGCCTTTAACCAAAAACTCCTGCGTCTCTCTAGTGTTCGTAAACTCGCCATCATTAATCTCGAGCAAACCAGCAGAGACTAAAGCGTATAATAAAGGCATCAATTTTGACGCTTTGAGTGACATATCTTCCGCTAGCTGATCCACCCCTTTCGGGGTCTCACTCAAATAAGAAAATAAATCTAGTTCCATACCAGCTAGTAAAACCAGCGCAGGATAAACAGCGTTCAAATGCTGGTTAATTACTCTGGGCTTTATGGGGGAGCCATCATTAAAGTCATTAGAGTCTTCTCTCATTTTTCAAATAATCCTAATCTGCAAAGCTGTCATTAAATTGTAATTTTACTCATTTAAATTTCTCCTCAAGAGTTAGTAATAACTTCTCAAACAAATAAGTTTAAAGCAAATATAACTATCTTTTTTCAGGGAGTGGTTTAGTGAAATCAAAAATCTCTACAATAATAGCTACTTTTTTAGCATTAGTTCTTTCCTCTAGTCCTGCGTTTGCAGCAAACGACACTATGATGGACCTTTTAAAAGTTCTCAGGGACAAAGGAACTCTTACTCAAAATGAGTACGAACTCCTCGTGAATGCGTCAAAGGCAGACAAAGAACATATAGAAGCCATCAAAGCGGACACCAATCATTCTCTAGCTAAACAGCTTAAGAAAGCCAAAAAAGCTGAGGGATGGGCGTCCAAAGTTAAAGTGAAAGGCGACATCAGATTACGCTATGAATGGCAAGATACTGACGGCGGAATAGAGCGGAACCGCGGTCGTTATAGAGCACGAATTGGTATTATTGGTAAACCCGTGGATAACTGGGAGGCCGGCATAGGGATAGCTTCAGGGGGAGACGACCCACGCTCCACTAATGAGACTTTCGACGACACCTTTGAAACCAAAGATGCTCGAATGGACTATGCCTATCTCCAATATAAGAAAGATAGTTTGATGGCGGTTGGTGGTAAGTTCAAACGCAAAAAATTTCTCTGGAATGCGACCGATCTAATGTGGGACGGAGATGTAAATCCGGAGGGGTTTGCGGCCAAATACTCTATAAAAAATAATCTCAGCAAGTTCTATGTCGGGTCCGGAATATTAGTGATTGACGAAGCCGGTGGTACTTCGGAAGATCCTTATATGATATACGCCCAACTTGGACAGAAATTCAAAAGTGGAAATTTTTACGGACAAGTAGCAGCTCAGTACCACACCTTCGGCGAAATGAATTTAGGCGAAGAACACTCAGCTGGCACTAATACCGACGATAACTTGGGCGCTTTTGGAACTAGTTGGGAATTAGGCACTAAAACGAACTTAGGGAAAGTGGCCTTTATCGGCGATCTCTACAACAATATTGAGACTAGTACTAACGAGGATACAGCCTATGCTGTTGGCTTCAAATGGAAAAAAGGTCCATGGAAAGCGAAGTATATCTACGCTAAGGTTGAACACAACGCAGTACCCGACTTCCTACCAGACTCCGACCGGTTTAACGGTGACACCGGAATCAAGGGTCATGAGTTTGCAGTTGGCTACAAAGTGAATAAGAAAACCTCCTTAGGTCTAGATTTTTACGCTACGGAAGATGATGACAGTGGCGTGGAACAAGAAGTGCTTCAGTTAGACTTAAAATATAAATTCTAACTCCCACCCTGACCAGGAGTTTTGTCAGCCCGGTACCCCGTTCCCTCCCTTAATCCGGGCCTTTGTAAAGGCGGTTTCCTTGCAGCCGCTTTTTTTTGTCCTACCAAAATTTCTGATCGCTTCTTTTGTTATGTTAGTCTGCTAAGAAAAAACCGGAAACTAAAAGATGAACAGAAAATCAACATCCCTGAAATTTTTTTTACTGACACTATCTTTAAGCAGCCCCATCTTAGCAGACACGATTCAATGCCGCGCTGAATCGGCTAGTGTAATTGCTGAACTAAAATCTAAATCTCCTGAAAAAATAGAGTCGAACACTCTAGAACTCGCTAGGCAGGCTGCCTTAATGATGTGCGAGCGCAAGCTTGGTTATGAAGCAACAATAGAGAAGAAAAATGAGGGAAATCGAAAAACTACGGTGAACAAATTGACGGTGGAGGCGGAACCTGAGGAAGAAGAAAAACGCCGAAGCTTTTTAGGGCTGAGTTTTGAAAAGCCGGAAAGAAATAAGGGACACCGTAGGTTGCAAAGAAGAAACTAATTTCTTATTGGAATCAACACAACCAGCTGTTGCATAAAAACCAATTTTATGCCACGATTCAACCAAACTTCCTTGGAGCCTTTTGCCTGTTTTTTTGTACAGGTAATTGAATGGAAGAGCATCCAAACCTCTCTGGTGAGTAGGGTCGCTTGTGTTTTTGGAAAACACGTGCCCGCTACCGAGTCACGGTTCTGTTTACCATAAGCTTCTAAGGGTACATTCGGGAATAAGTATTGAAAACTGCCGAAAATATTGAAATAAAAAGAGCAGGTAAAAATAAAATACCCAGCCCGACTAACTGCTAATTAATATAATCTAGTAAAAATTTTTCTAGATCAAAAAATGCAAACTAAAGGGGCATGATTATAATGAAAGAAATATGGAATAGGTTTAAAAGACCTAACTTGGGCGCTCTCCTTGGGCTAGCAGCCGCATCTTTTTTATTTAGCCATAACTCGATTGCAGATGGAACAGACGGAGAGGGATCATCCGCGCATGTTTGGAGCGCGAATATGATGATGGCCACCGAGTATGTTTTTCGAGGAATCAGCCAAAGTAACGAAGATCCTGCGATTCAAGTCGGAATCGACTATATGCACGAGCCGAGTGGTTTCTACATCGGAACTTGGGCGTCTAGCGTCGAATTCAACACTGGATCTAATGATGGGACGCAACTTGAGACGAATCTTTATGGTGGATTCACAGGTGCTTTTTCGAACGGAATTGAGTGGGATTTCGGCGGATTATTCTACTATTATCCCGAAGAAGCTGATGACGATAATGGAAGAGAACAAGACTACGTAGAAGTCTATGGCTCTCTTGCCTACACTGTAGATTCGCCAATGGAACCAACGATGGAGTTCGGATTCGCTTATTCTCCAGACTATTACGGTAAAGACGGAGATAGCATTTGGCTTCACAGTACATTTGGAGTGACCACAGACCTCGGAATAAAACCTTACGTTACGGTAGGATTCTTGGACGTCGAGGGGGATGCAACAACTGGGGCCACCAACGGATACGAGTATGTGATGTACTCAATCGGAGGTAGTTACGACATCGGCATGTTTACAATAGATCTGAACTGGACTGAAGCTGTCAATAGTGCAGATGCTGTCGCAAACCAAGAACTTAGTGAAGCAGTCGTATTATCGATTTCTAGCAGTTGGTAAAAAAGTAATACCGATTTAACCCGCTCTTTCGAGCGGGTTTTTTTTGCCTAACCTTTTCGCTTAGTGCTTTTAATGCCCAAAAAGTTTCTCTTCATCGCTTTATTGCAGTGCAATCTCTAGGACCGTTACAAAAAAAAGCCAATTTTTATTAACAAAATATAGGCAAGGTTTTATCTAAGACCCTGATTAATATTGATAAATTATTTTGTCAATTTTTAAGATTGAATTGGCTCGATTGTTGCTTAAACCGATGTGTAACTTTTAATCATTTAATTAATTAATGCTATAAAGGGGCAAAATTAAAATGAAAGAAATATGGAATAGGTTTAACTCGGCGAGGTTTTTAACAATTGTAAGTACCGCGCTATTATTTTTAGTCATAGGGAACAATACTATTGCCGATGATCATGCAGACGAGTCAACCACCCCTCATGTTTGGAGCGCAAATATGATGATGGCTTCAGAGTATGTGTTTCGCGGCATAACTCAGAGCAACGAAGATCCGGCAATTCAAGTCGGGATAGATTACGCGCATGAACCAAGTGGATTCTACATTGGTACCTGGGCATCAAGCGTGGAATTTAACACCGGAAATGCAGACGGAACTCAAATAGAAACTAATCTATATGGCGGTTTTGCAGGTTCTTTTGCAAACGGTATAGATTGGGACATAGGTGGTTTGTATTACTACTACCCTGAAGAAGGCGACGATGATGGAGCTGGAGAGCAAGATTATGTAGAGGTATATGGGTCACTAGGGTATGCATTCGATGCGCCTATGGAACCTTCAATCTCCGCAGGTTTTGCTTATTCACCTGATTACTATGGTGAGGATGGAGACAGCATTTGGCTCCATGGAACCTTCGGTTTCACCACCAAACTCGGTATATCACCTTACGTGATGGTGGGTTATATGGATGTAGATGGGGATGAAACCACTCCAAATGGTTATGACTACGTTGTGTACTCTGTAGGCGGAAGCTACGACATTGGAATGTTCACCCTAGACCTAAATTGGACAGAGGCAGAGAGTGGTGTTGGCAAGGCAGGTACTTCAGAAGCCACTGAAGCTGTTATCTTCTCAGTCTCTAGCAGCTGGTAACAGCCAGTCATTTTTTATTTTCAAACCCGCTCTTTAGAGCGGGTTTTTTTTGAAACTTTAAAATCCTTTTGGTTGCATCATAGCCGTGAACGAAGGAGAATAATCGAAAGTCAAAAAAGGTAATCCGAAAGATGTCAAACAAGTCTCGGGAAGAAAAAGAAAGTTTCGATGCGATCGTTGTCGGCGCAGGCTTCGCCGGTTTATGTATGCTTCACCGACTCAAGCAGATAGGACTTTCAGTAAAATCGTTTGAAGTGGGCACTGGTGTAGGCGGAACCTGGTATTGGAATCGCTATCCCGGAGCTAGATGCGACGTAGAGAGTTGGGAATACTCGTATAGCTTCTCAGAAGAGCTAGAACAAGAGTGGGATTGGTCCGAAAGATACGCTGCGCAACCAGAGATTCTCTCTTATCTGAAGCACGTGGCAGAGAAATTTAATTTATATGATTGCATTAACTTCAACACCCGTGTCAAGTCAGCGATCTTTGATGAACATCAAAAAAAATGGGTCATACAAACTGACTGTTCCAAGACGTCATACACAGCAAAGTACTGCATTATGGCCACAGGTTGCTTATCTTCTGCAAACATACCACAGATAGAGGGATTCACTGATTATCAGGGTGAATCCTTCCATACGGGGAATTGGCCAAAGGAAGAAATAGACTTTTCGAAAAAAAAGGTCGGTATCATAGGCACGGGCTCGTCATCCATACAAGCCACACCCATTATAGCTTCACAAGCCGATCAACTTTTTGTTTTTCAGAGAACTCCCAACTGGTCGGTTCCCGCACGTAATGCTCCGATGCCCGCATCTGAAATGAAGAGAATAAAAGAATCCTATCAAAGCCTACGACGGGAGCAGCGCAAATTACCTCTTGCTGCACAAAAGCCTCCGAATCGCGCCTCTGCTTTGGAAGTAAGTGGTGAACAAAGAAAAGAAGCTTACGAGAATTATTGGGAAATTGGCGGTTTATCATTCCTGGGCGCATTTAAAGATATTGCTACAAACCCAGAAGCAAATGAAACTGCAACTAAGTTCCTGACGAAAAAAATTCAAGAAACTATTTTAGATAAAGATTTGGTGAAAAAGCTGATCCCTGATCACTATTTGGGATGTAAAAGACCCTGCTCAGACACTGGCTACTATGACACTTTTAATCGTAAAAATGTAATGCTAGTAGATTCTAGAGAGGAGCCAATTATAAGACTGTCTAAGGATGGGATTGTATCTGCTAAGAGAGAATATCGACTGGACTCAATAATTTTTGCTACTGGCTTTGATGCGATGACCGGATCGCTCGATAAGATAGATATACGAGGACGAAACAATTTAACACTAAAAGAGAAATGGGCGGCTGGACCGAAAACCTACTTAGGTCTCGGCACCGCCGGTTTCCCAAACTTTTTTATTATTGCTGGACCTGGAAGCCCGTCGGTACTGGCAAATATGGTAGTGGGTATCGAACAACACGTAGATTGGATAGGTGATTGTATTCGATACCTAAAAGACAATGACAAAAACCAGATTGATCCCGATCCTTCAGCCGAAAGTGAGTGGGTAGAGCATGTAAACGAGGTTGCCAGTCGTACGTTGTACACAGGCTGTAATAATTGGTACTTAGGGGCCAACATACCAGGCAAACCTCGGGTGTTTATGCCTTATATAGGCGGCTTTCCAAAATATGTACGAAAATGTGAGCAAGTGGTCGAAGATGGATATGTCGGATTTAACATCTCTTGATAACTCAGCCAAAATAATGTTTCAAAGACAGAAGTCCGCAGCTTGCCGGTTCATTCCATCCTAACGCCCCTCAGAAATAACTTAGCTGTTGGGATCGCAGTACTAGCTGGCATAGTCTTAGGCGCTGCTGCTGTTTCTTCTAGATATGCTTATGATGGGGGAGCAAACGGGCTTATGGTTTCTCTTTTGAGGTCCGCAGTAATGGTCGTCGTTTTATTTATTGGGATAAAATTGACGAAGATCGAGCTGAAGCTACCTAGAGCGCTTTGGAAATTCGGGGTTATCAATGGCATCCTGATGGCAGCAATGACCTACGGCAACATAGGTGCAATCGAGTTCATATCAATCGGCATGGCGCAACTGATTTTTTTCACCTTCCCCGTGTTAATCGCACTAATAGTTGCAGCCTTGGGACTCGAGCCAGTCACAAAAATAAAATTAATAATCGTGTTTACAGCGTTCCTCGGCCTGGTGTTGATGCTAATCAATGCTCCCGCATCATTAGACTGGCGAGGGGTTGCCTTCGCCCTCACCGCCTCTGTCTCAACCGCCGTAAATGCGATATTGGTTGCAAAATATTTTCGTCATATAAACCCGTTTTTGTCAGCTTTTTATTTTAGCTTGGTGGCTTTATTTGTACTAGCAAGCATTGGCATAGTAACTGAAGCGGTCATCTTACCAACCTCTGTGCTAGGATGGGGGGGCGCCATTGGAGTTGCAGTTTTACAAACGATAGGTACTCCTATGTATCTTTACGCGATAGCTCAAATAGGCGCACTCAAAACCGGCTTGGGCGCGAATATCCAACCCGTTTTTGCTATTTTAATGGCCTGGATACTTTTCGGAGAAATACTTTCTTTACAGCAATCTATCGGTGGTTTTTTAGTTATCCTGGCCATAACCTCCCTGCCCTACCTAGACCTGATAAAAAAATAAAGATTCTATTGGGCTCTTAGCTCGACTAATCTAGTTTATTAGAGTCCATCCGAGTCCAATGCGCGAGAGCCGGGGTAAATGTCAAATCCAAAAGCCAGGCGACTACAAGCGTAAAAGCTACTAATAAACCAAATTCTGCCTGACTGAGGAGTTGCCCTGATATTAGCATTATAAATCCAAGTGATAATCCAGCGGTTGTAAATGAAACAGGTCTTATAACGGACCCAATCGTTGACTCTAGGGGACGACTCACCTCTTTTTTAACTTTCTGTCTTAAGCGAGCAAAAAAATGAATGCTGTCGTCAACGGCTATCCCTAAAACCACAGACGCTACCAAGCTAGTAGTCAAATTAAGTGGTATTCCGATCCAACCTAAAACACCAAAGAAGACAATAATCGGTAGAAGATTTGGAATCAACGCTATGAAAGCTAAGTAAAAAGACCGAAACATAAGTGCCAAGACGACGAATATCGGAATTATTGCAGTACTTAGACTCCAAACTTGACCTTGGGTAACTTCGTCTAGCGTTTGCGCTATTAGATAAGAGCTCCCTGTAATTTTCCCCACTAAGTCCTGATTCAAGAGAGTCAATCTATCGTTTATTCGTTCAGAAAGTTGATTGATTGCAGAGCTAGACACGATGCGCATACGAACTTGGAGAAGAACACTTTGGTAGGAGGCATCTGCGAATCTACGTACATCTTCACTAGCGCCTAATAACAAATAATGACTTATCAGACTCTTAGAATTTGGAACTGGATCCTCATCTACTTTCTCTGGAGCTAATGCCTCTTCCAGAGTACCCAAATAATCTACAAATGTGTATACACCACCAATTTCTACCTGTTCATTGAGCCAACTCTGCAAATTAAGAATCTCTCTAATAACATCAGGCTCTTTAAAACAATCCACTTGCTGACAAGAAAGCACGATTTGCATTGGCACTGCCCCAGCAAAAACATCACTCATTTTGTCAAAGTTACGTCTCACAGACCCTTCTTTATCAAAATTTTCCAAGTAATTAGTTCCGACGTCGATGTGAAATACTCCCCATAGTGAGATCACACATAGCAGGGCGCCAGATAGCACCACCATTTTACCTCTTGCTCTCGCATTCTCTGCTAGTAATCTAACTAGCTGATCAATCCCTGTTCTAGTTATAGAGTCCTTCCTCTTATTAGATCCAAACAAAACCAATCCAACAGGCACGAAAATTAATGCCGAAATCCAAGCTAATATCGTACCGAGACAGGCATATAATCCAAAAGTTTCGATCGATTCGATATTACTAAATGTCAATGAAAAAAAACTAGTGGCCGTCGTTATTGCAGTCAGGGAGACAGGCACTAAAACATCGTCAAGAGCTTTCTCTACAGCTTCTATGACTGAAATTTGAGAGTGAAAATATCTTTCATAATCACTCATCACATGCACCGAATAAGCAAAACCGACCACGTAGATTGTGGGCGGAAGAATAACGGTTACATAATTCAATAGGTTACCATTCAATATGAAAATAGAAAAAGTTAACCCCAGAGCCAGTGTATTTGATAGAAAAGGAAGAAATACCCCCCTTAGATTCCGAAATCCAAACGCCAACACTGCCAAAGTAACCAACACTGCTAAAGGCATCACACGATATAAATCTTCGAGTAACAAGCGGCTAATTTCTAATCGCACAAATAGAGGTCCAGAAAGAAACTGTTCGATACCAGAAGCAGATTGCTCAGAGTACTGATCAATAAGGGATACCTTTTTGATTAACTCTTGAGCTGTAAGGTTCCTTTTGAACCGTACGGATATCATTAGTCCAGTTCCATCGTCAGACACCAGGTAACCCTTGTACAAAGGGTTTTTGACAATTGCATCCCTTATCTCGGTAGCCTGTTCTTTAGTTTTTGGCAACTCCGCCAGATAGGGATTAACTTCCGTATAGTCCTCAAATACTTTAGTACGAATCGCAGTCGCTAAACTTTCAACATCTTCGACCCCTGGTATTTGCTCTATTTTACGACTCAAAGCCTTGAACTCTGCAAGATGAGACGGCAAAAAAAGGTCTTCGCCGACCCAAGTTACTAAAAGCAAGTCATCACTTGAGAATAGTTCCTCAATATTTTCGAGGAATTCTATTTCTTCTCCACTATTTGGCAACAAAGATTTGATAGAGGGATCGACGCGGACACCAAGACTAAGATCTGGGCCCGAAAAAACGATAAAGAACGACACTAGGAGCAAAAATACGGAAACCGCCCCAATAAGTTTAGGATAACGAGTCAGAATGTTTATAAGGATTTTCAAAAAAGCCTACCATAGAGTCCAACTGCCTGGACATTCTTAAATATCAGCTATCAAAAAGTGCCCCTTTTTAAACTGGTTACTTCGAACATCGCGTCGTGAAGATCGGGATCAATCTGCACTTCCTCTACAGTAAAAACGCTATTTGTATTCAATTTTAAATCAAACATTGTTGTACGATAGGGAACCCATCGATCATCGACTTTCTTAATACTTGATCTATCTATGACAAGTTCTTTTCTCAATTCTCCATTCAAACCAACAAATTCACTCCTGGTCGGCAGACAATATTCATGATCGATAAAAAACCGTACCAAACTGTATGTAGCTTCTTCGCCTGGCTTCACGGTTTCCAAAACGTACGCTGGAAACCCGTTTACTTCAGAATCTTCCACCCTAACCACTTCCTCCCTCTCATCAACTCTGTAAAAGAAAGAAAAATCCTCGTAAGTGAAGTCCGTACCCAGAATAGAACCGAAAAACGACTCTCCGGTGACCCGCCTAACTCTCCTTAGTTTGGGGGAATACGTCATATAATTTACAACATTTCGGTCTGCATCATCATTAATGAGGACTGCAACTCCCTTATCATCCACAGGCTCCAAAACTCTTACTAACACCCTCGAATCATTATCACTGGATCGTCTCCAATACAATTTCCTTAAAGACTCTCTGACGTGACCTTTAGAGCCCGTAACCTCAACTCTTTGAATTTGATAGGCTGTCTTGGACGGTAATGCTTTGTTGGCACACTCCCTTACTTCGGGATCCTCTATTCGAGAAGTATCGAAAGCGAAAACAGGCGTCATAAAAAACACAGACCAAACTACGATTAACCAAACAGGTATTATTCTCATAATTATCTCTCTTTTTCCGAAAAGTGTTTAAATCTAATCCCCACGCCCCACCTAACCAAAATAATATGATGCTAACCGTTAAAATGAAAGCCTCAATAAACCCAACTTCTATGAAACCCGACTATTCCCAAAAAGTTTGATTAATTTAGAAAAATTTAAACGGAATACACTTGCGCCTCGAATACAGGGGCTGTACCTTTAATAATCAATAAAAAAACTACTAAATTTTTTACAAACGGGGAGAAACAAATGAATTTAAGATTTGGCGTGCTCTGGCCTTTCAGAAACCCAAGCCACAACAAAGTACCATGGGAGCACTTATATAAATCACACCTTGATCTTATAGCAGATTCCGAAGCAATGGGGTTTGACGACGCTTGGCTCACGGAGCATCATTTCGTTGACGATGGATACTCACCATCCCTGCTACCGATAGCTGCCGCCGTGTCTCAACGCACAACACGCATGAGAATCGGCACATTTCTAGTTTTAGCCCCTCTCCACAACCCCGTTCGCCTAGCCGAAGATACTGCGACCGTTGACCTAATGTCTAACGGCCGATTTGATCTAGGCGTAGGCCTCGGTTATCGACGCAAAGAATTTTCTGACCAAGGAATATCCCACACCGAACGTGGTGGCAGACTTCAAGAGGGAATGGCAATAGTACAAAAACTTCTAAGCGGAGAATCCGTGACAATAGACGGAAAATATTACTATTTAAACGATATCCAGATATCCCCGCCTGCTCTTCAAAGGCCACACCCACCCATATGGCTTGGTGCTATAGCGCCGAAAGCCATTGAAAGAGCGGCAAAAATGGGCTTTCATTTCCAAAGCGTTGGACCAACAGAGCTTAATGCTGCTTACGACGGAGCGCTTACAGCCGCCGGGAGAAATCCCCAAGAATACAATATTGCGACTATGAGAGCTGTCTATGTGGCTCAAAGTCGTTCTCAAGCTTGGGAAGAGTGTGCTCAACATTTGCATTATCTTACGGAATGTTATGGAAAATGGTTCGCCGAAGCTAACGATAAAGAAGGTGATGACAAGGCACTGGAAGGACTCCCCACCGTTGATGAAATGATTAAAGCTGAGGCTTTTAATTTTTTTGGGGAGGACGCGATAGTTGGAACACCCGATGATGCTAAGGAAATGATAGCCGACTATGTCAGCAGAGGACGATTTACTCACATGGTTATGCAAATGGCTTTACCTGGACTGGCTCCAAACCTTATACGAAAGAGTATGGATATCTTTGCGAGAAATGTTTTACCTGCCTTTAGGAAGTAACGCCCTTTCTGGATCAGAACCGGATTTCGATCCGGTCCTGATCTCTTGGCGTACGTTCCCTAATCTTAGAAATATTTAGCTAAATAAATGTCTCACAGCAACAATCCTCTTCCCCCAGGGCCTCCCCTTAAGGACTGGTTCACTATGTGGTCTCGACTGCTGACGGGGAAAAAAATGTGGTCTCCCCCAGAATATATGTCGCATCTGATAAAGGAATACGGTGACGTGTCGAGATACTGGGGCCCTTATTTTCCGATCATATGTATTGCGAACCCTGAGTACGTTAAGGAAATATTAACAAAAGCATGGCCACACTTTGTTAAAGGTACTATAGACTACAAAGTTGTTGGCGCAGTGTTGGGCAACGGACTGGTAACAAATGATGGCCCACAATGGGCAGCGCAAAGAAGAGTAATGCAGCCAGTCTTTGGAAATCGGTCAATTAATCAGTTTGATTCGGTAATTAACGATATGACCGACAAACTAATTTTGCAATGGAAGGCGTATGATCAAGAAAAAATAGTCCAACTCGACCAAGAGATGAGCCGGATAACCTTCCAAGTAGTTAGTAGAACGTTATTTGGAGCGAATATCGATCATGTGGCTGACGAGATGGTGGAAATATTAGATCTCGTCAATCAAAATCCCATGAAGCTTGAATCTTTATTTCGACTTTGGCCAGACCTTCCACTACCAGGCAATGCCGATTTTCGGAAAGTAAAATCAAGACTAGATCAAATCGTCGATAGTTTGATAAGCGCCCACCAAGAGAGCGGAGAGAGTGATGGAGATATTGTAGATAGACTGATATCTGCCAACGCTAAAGCAGATAAGGAAAGCATGTCTACAGAACAAATGCGAGATGAGATCATCACGCTCATGTTAGCCGGCCACGAAACTTCTGCAACTGCACTCGCCTGGACCTTTCACTTACTTTCTGAAAATCCAATGGTTGAAAATAATCTAAGAGAGGAATTGCAAAGTGTCCTGAAGGGCGAGGCGGCTGATGCAAAAAATTTAACTGACTTACCGTACCTGAAGCAAGTCGTTCAGGAATCGATGCGTATATACCCTCCAGTCTGGGGAATAGCTAGAAAAAGTAACGAAGAGAATAGGTTTGCTGGATACAGAATCCCAAAGGATAGTTATATAGCTATCAGTATTTACGGACTGCACCGACACCCAGACTATTGGCATGAACCCGAGAAATTTAACCCCAGTAGGTTTGATAGTGGGGAGCAACAATCTAGACATCCTTATTCATATTTACCCTTTGCAGCTGGACCGAGGGCTTGTATAGGTGCTGGTATGGCTATGCTCGAAGTACAACTCGTCTTAGCCAAAATATTACAAAACTTCAGAATTCACCCTATACCCAACCATCCAATTGAACCGCTTCCAGTCGTTACTTTGAAACAACGCTATGGAATGCCGGTCAGGATAGAGAAAATATAAAGATGTTTGTTAATAATCTCCGCAGGAGTATATTTTTATTTTCTCTATTGATTTTCCCCCTATTATTCTCTACTCAATCAATAGCCGAAGAACTAAAAACAGAAGCAAAGAAACCAGGCCTTAAAATCCAAACATTGGAAGGAGAGCGTGTTTCCTTCAAAGACCAATTGAAGGACGGCAAATGGAACATCGTATTCGTGTGGACCACTTATTGTAACCATTGCGTAGATCAGTACTCTTTCCTATCAGAATTACATGCTGATTTGTTGAATGACATTGAGGTGTTAGGGATTTGTTTAGACGAGGAATCTTCCATCGATAAAGTTAAGACTATGGTAGAGGAAAAGCAACATGAATTTCCCTCTGTAATGGCTACTGCCACCGACTTTTCAAACGCGTATGAGATTAATACGGGAGAACCATTTTCCGGAACCCCTTCTTACCTCCTTTACTACGGAACCGACTTCCAAGCATTTCTGGACGGACCTACAAACAAAAGAACTATAATCGACTTCATTAACTAAGGAGATTCTGAGTAAGTTAGTGATATTTAGGCTGGGCAAAAAAACATCAAGAAACAGTAGTACGATCGCTCCTAAAAACCCTAATTTTGGTAAAAAAATAAACCGCGTCTCGACAGAAGACGTGGTATCTTATCAATAGTTTAGGAATTTATGTTCAATTACATTACGGAGGAAAGTTTGTGAAAGTTTATAATTCATTAGGGCCCAACCCTCGAATGCTCAGAATGTTTATACTTGAAAAAGGTATTGAAATACCTTTTATCGAAACCGACCTAATGGGGATGGCCAACAGAAAACCACCCTACACTGATAAAAATCCAGGCGGCCAAATGCCAGCATTAGAGCTGGACGATGGGACAGTAATCGGCGAGACCGTAGCTATTTGCGAATATTTAGAAGATGTCCATCCAACTCCTGCGTTGATAGGTTCCACCCCAAAAGAAAAAGCGACGCACCGACAGTGGCAAAGAAGAGTTGAACTCAATATTACCGAACACATGTACAATGGATTTCGGTATGGCGTAGGAGCAGACATGTTCCGAGAAAGAATGCGGTTAATTCCTGAGTCCGTAGATGGACTAACAACACTTGTACAGGAAAAACTTGCTTGGCTTGACGGCCTAATGGGCAACAACGACTACATCTGCGGCAGTGAGATGCGGATGGTGGATTTAATCTTATATTGCGCAATGGATTTTGGCACAGGCGTTGGACAATCAATAAGCAGCGATCTCAAGAATCTGACGGCTTGGTTTTCGCGGATAGATAGCAGGCCTAGTGCAGACGCTAGCAAACACCAAACGACTGCAGAAGTTGGAATGCGGGGAATTTAGTCTGTTTTAAAAAGATATGAAATATTGCCCTCGAAATATTTTGAGGGCAATACTCAACCCCAATAATTTGAAGCTATTTTACTACTCCATTCTCGAACAAATCGTCCACATCAGAATTTTCAAAACCCCAATCAATCAGACAGGACCTTGTGTCCTCTCCTACTGATGACGGACTACTTTGAATTTTTGATTTTGTTCGACTGAACTTAGGCGCTGGTGAAGGCTGAACGACACCATTCACCTCGGTAAAAGTCTCTCTAGCAATATTATGTGGATGATGAGGAGCTTCACTCATCGATAACACTGGAGCAAAACAAACATCTGTACCCTCCAAAATAGCGCACCACTCATCCCTCGTCTTTTCTTTAATCATACTTGCCATTTTTTCCTTATTTACTTTCCACTTTTTTCTATCAGCGTGTGCTTGATGATCTGGGTCAACAAAATCCGTTAACTGCAACAATTCTTCATAGAACTTTTTCTCTATCGAAGCGATAGAAATGAACTTTCCATCAGATGTTTCGTAACTATTATAAAAATGAGCACCACCATCAAGAATATTTGCTTGCCTATCGTCAGTCCAAATACCGGCCGCGTGCATCCCGTAAATGGCTGCCATCAATGCAGCCACTCCATCGGTCATCGCCGCATCCACTATCTGACCAACACCAGACTTTTGCGCCTCCAACAGTGCCGCGACCACACCCAAGGCAAGCAACATCCCTCCACCACCAAAATCACCCACCAAATTCAAAGGTGGAGACGGCGGGGAATCCGCAACCCCTATAGGATAAGCAGCACCAGCCAGAGAAATATAGTTAATGTCGTGTCCAGCGGCAGAAGCCAAAGGGCCATCCTGACCCCAGCCGGTTATTCTTCCGTAAACTAATTTCGGATTTATTTTCATACAAACTTCCGGACCCAACCCCAACCGCTCAGTTACTCCAGGCCTGAAACCTTCTATTAGGGCGTCGGCTTGTTCAACTAACTTCAAAACAGTTTGTACACCTCGCTCATCTTTGAGATTTACTGCCACAGAGCGCCTTCCTCGATCTAAAACCCGAAATTTTGCCTCGGTGTTAATGCCCAGTCCCGCATCAACAGTTCGATCTATCCGGACAATTTCTGCTCCCATATCGGCTAGCATCATCGCACACATCGGATTCGGACCAATTCCTGCCAATTCGACTATCTTATAACCCACTAACGGTCCACTTGCTGACATGTATCTTTCCTCCCTTTAAAATTTAAGCTTAATCTGTCGAACATCAGTCTTCTTGGAAAAACTTACACCCTATCTTAAAATCTTGTTAGATTATAAGATAACAGATTAGCAGAATGATCAATCAAAGAGGAACCTATGACGGCTAAGAACTTACGGATCTTCTCCTATCTTCCAAATCCACGTCTATTTAAATCTACGATAGTAGGTAGAATTTGCGGAGTGGAAATTGAAATTCGAGGAGCAAAGCCCAATCAACTGAGCGAATGGCTTTGGGATTTTGACGCAAGGCCTCTCTCGAAGGAGGACAAGGAGAGAAAAAATTCAAAGGTTCTAGCATCCAAAGGCTTCGACAATGAACTTTTTAAAACAGCTGAATTTTTAGCAGCTCATCCATTCGGAAACGTACCAGCTGCGTTTAGTCCTGATGGGGAAACGGGAGTATTCGAATCAAATAGCATAATGCGAAGCGTTGCTCGGATCGGAGAAAATACAAAGAACGTATATGGATTTGATGCCTTCTCATCCTCCCGAATCGATAGTTTCCTAGATAGCTCTCTTGTTTTTGCTTGTGACTCGCAGGCTTATCTCCTCTCTCTGATGAAAGATACCTTGACTGTTGATATATACAATTCAGTTGCCTCTGCTTTCACGGATTGGCTAAATGGAGTCGAAAGAGCTCTGTCTAATCACAAGTACCTATCATCCGATTACCTCACCTTAGCCGACGTGTGCTTTGCATGCGAAATAGCTCTTCTCTACAACGAAAAATATTACAAGGACCAATTAGAAAATTACAAGTTAGATTTGTTAGTAAACCCAAAAAACTACGAGCAGTTTCCTCGGTCTTGGCGTCACTTTGAAAAACTTGTAGAACACCCCGACTTTCAACCAGATTTGGGACCATACCTCCGTAAATTGGAAGATCTCGGAAAATAATTACAAATCGAAAATAGATTCCATGGCTCGTCCTATCTCACACACATTCATCTTATGTCTATACCTATTTCATTGTACTGTAGCTTGGGGAGATAACACCCAGCTCATCGAATT
>MDTD01018832.1_pt1 | contig 42540 bp, 27 predicted proteins | sample 811221 | NCBI WGS metagenome assembly MDTD01 (sample SAMN05326646, study PRJNA326480) | marine metagenome | isolation source: seawater | place: Pacific Ocean: South West | collected 2011
CACCCGCGTCGACTGTGAAATCATCACCTGGTGTCAGCGTTATCGATCCAGTACCGCCAGCCGTCACACTCACATCTTGGTTGCTCGACGAGGTCAACGTTAATTTCCCGTTGGAATCTGCATATAATCTATAATCTGTAGCGCTCGCACCTTGTCGCAGCGATATCGGCACGTTCGCCGATGTACTACCTATGTACACGGCGGCGGCTTCCGTCGGCGCGATGATGACGTGTTTTTCGCTTCCGCCCGTACCCGCATCTATCGTCAGACTACTGGTTGGGGTTCCGGTTATATCCTCAGCGTCTAATCCAGTGAGTTTTGGCGCGCGAAGCTCCTGATGGAACATTCCATCTTGCGTCGTCGAAATTTGGACGTAGCTGGTGTAGCTGTTACCGAAAACGAGATCATTCGTAGTGAGGAGATTTCCGTGCACCGTCAAGTCACCGAAAATGTCCGTCTGCACTTGCTTATTCGAGCTTTCTCCGACACGGACGTACGAAGCTGCGTTCGGGCCGATGTGAATGACGCCCTCGTACGTCGACGCCTGAGTCGTACTATCGCCGGCGTCAATCACGACGTCGCCGCCGGTGCCTGAATTTGAAGTCCCTCCGCGAAGAGTTAGTGTACCACCGTTTCCACTCGTCGCTGCCCCAGCCTCGACGGTCACGGCACCGCCGGCGCCCGTGCCACCCGTACCACCAAGCACGGTCACGGAGCCCCCCTGATTCGTCGCGTTCGCGCCTATCACGGCCAGCGCGCCGCCCGGGTTGCTCGACGGCGACGTCGGAGGCTGTCTTGTGATCGAATAATACGTACTATCCGTCACGCCCAGTTTTATTTCACCCTTTACTGTGACGGAATCCGCGTACGCGTCACCGAGAATGACGTTACCATCCACGGAGAGGTCAGCGGTGAACCCGGCGGCGGCGCTCACCGTGAGCGCGTCCTGTAGGATGAAAGCGTTCCCAGACCCAGATCCCACGCTCGACACGTCGCTGTCCGTGATTCTAAATCCCGTGCACGGATGTTTACCCGTAAACATGGTCGTCCTCGCCCTAATCTTATACGTGCTCGACAGCGTCCCATACACGCTCACGTAATAGTATCCATTCGTCGGGCTCGAAATCGTCACGGAATCCAACGCGTTCCCCGTGTTCATGCTCCGATGTTCGTACGTCCCAGTCGACGGTTGCGACGTTCGCGACACGTACAGATCCGCGTTCCCATTGCTCGTCGTCAATTCCAGCGTCAGCGGTTGCGCCGACTCGACGCACGCCACGTTTACTTTATAATACTTGTACGCGCTCGCCGAGACGAAACCGTTTCGCGCCACCCCTTTCGTCAGCACCGACGCGCCGTCCGCGACACCGACACCTCTCACCGCCCACGCCCCGACGACCACGCCGCCGAGCGCGCGCGCGCGCGTCCACGCGCCCCGACGCCGCCGTCTCCGCCCCGCGCGCGTCCCGCCGGCGCCGTCTCGTAACCTCTCCCTCGCCCGCGCCACCCACCGTTCTCGATCCACCTCGCGCGCGCCACCATCGCGCGGCGCGATCTCATCATCATCGAACGACGTCGACGTCGCGTCTCCTCTCTCTCTCGCGCGCGCCTCGAGCGTCGTCATCGTCCCGCGGCCGCGGCCTCGCGATGGGTCTCGAGCGGCGCCGCGTCGACGCCGCGCGCGTCGATCACGCGTCTCGCGCGCTCGAAACCGCGCTCGATCGACGACTGCGGTCGCGTTCGACGCACACCGCTCGCGATCGACGATCGAATCGCGCGCGAACGGGTGTGAGGCGACGCGATCGATCGATGGTGGTTATCGGTGGAGAATTTAAAATTTTCAAGCCGCTGACGCCGCCGACGCCGACGGACGGCGCCCGCCGCGACGAGACGACCGGTGCGGGTGACGTGTGCGGATCAATCGGATAATTCATCGTTCGGTACGCGCGAAGACGCGTTCTGTGGACGCGAACGCGCGGTATTCGACGCCTGGGATGGTTCGCGCGGCGCGGACGCGCGCGACGGCGGCGGCGGCGGAGGCGCGGCCGCGCTCGCCGAGGCGGCTTTACGTCTCTTGAAGCGATCGGCGCCCTCGCGCACGGCGCGATCGAACGCGTCGATGATCTCGGGTGATGTGCTCTCGTCGATCGGACGTTTCTTTTTATCCGCGCGATTGCGTCGATCGCCGACGCGCGACGCGTCGAGTCGCTCGCCGTCGGCGATCGACGCCGCCATGCTCGCGTCGAACGCCGCGCGGAGTTGTTTGGCGTGTAACGTATCGCGAATCCAGTGTCTCAGCGTGTTTTGCTCTCGCTCTTGATTGGCGATGTGTGTGTACACGTGTGTGCGCTTGAAATTTTCGCTCTTTTCCGCGTACTTGTCCAATGTAAACGCGTCGTGCACCGATCCGAATCGATCATTGTACGCGCCGAAGATGCACTCGCACAGAAACAATCCGAGCTCGGGCGCCATCGGCGTCGGCACGTGTCGGTGCGAGAGGAGCGCAAACTTCTGATCATCCTCCGTGAGTTCGCCTCGCACGACGGCGAGCATGGTACCGATGAGTTTACGAATCTGATGCAACATGAACGACTGCCCGACGACTTGACATCGAACGAAGACGTCGCCGTTCGCCTCGAACGGTTCGGAACAATCAAAACTCAGTATGTACCTCTTCGCCTGCGCGTCCGTCGGTTTCACCTTGACGGTATAATTATGAAAATTATGCGTGCCGCAGTAATTCTTCAACACCGCGTTCACGCGCGCGCGCGTCGATTCCGTAAACTCAAACCTCGTCGCCGCCGCGTCCTCGCCGCCGCCGCCCCCTGTCTCCCTCCCGACGTTCGGATCGAACGCCCACGTCGGTATCACGTACTCGTACCGTCGTCGATCACACATTGTCTTCGCGTTAAACCCATTCGTCACTCGATCGATCCCGAACACCTCGAATCGTTCCGGAAGCGCCGCGTTCACCCGCTCGAGCGTCCCCGGCGGTTCCAGCACCATCTTCAACGCCACCACCTGTCCCACCGCCGACACCCCCTTATCCGTCCTCGCCGCTCGCGTCCACTGCACTTTTCCAAAATCTCCCGCGTTCGCCTCGGAGATCCCCCCCGCGCGCGCGATGGCCGCCTCTAATTCACCCTCGACGGTGCGCACGCCCGGATTTCGTTGCATCCCGGCGAACCCGGAGCCGACGTACGCGAACGTCAGCGCCACCTTGCGTTTCTTGTTCGGATTCGTCGGCGGTAATTTGTGTAACGGGGGGTCGTCCGCGGAAGTCGTGGACGGTCGCGCGTCCGTCGCGGGGACGTCCGCGACGGGGACGGCGCGAGAATCATCATCATCGGCACCGGCCGCCGCCATGAATGAATGAATGAATGAAATGTGATGATTCGAGCCACCGTGCGTCGTCGTCGTCGTCGCGTTCGCGTTCGCGCGCGAGAAGGACTTCCGCGGGACGTTCGCGCGCGTCTCTCGACCGAGTTGAGGCGTCACCGAACGCCGCGCGCGACGCACAGTCGCGCGAGGGGCGGTCGGTCGTGATTCCTCATTCATCGCCCGACGCGCCTCGACGTCCATGCCTCGCGCGCGACGCGCGTCGCGCGCGCGTCGCGAGAGAGTCATCATCATCGGGGGTGGCGCCGCGGGGTGCGCGGCCGCGTTCGCGCTCGCGCGCGCGCGACGCGACGGTGATGACGAGGACGATGACGATGACGTCTTCGACGTCGAACTTCTCGAGCGCGAGACGCGTCTCGGAGGCGTCGCGACGACGGAATTCGTGGGAGAACGCGTCGTTATCAACGATGGCGTCCAGGGCGGGACGGTGAGTTACGCCAACGTCGCGCGATTGATGCGCGAGTGCGGCGTCGAGGAACCGCGCCGAGTGGAGGCGCGCGTGAGTTTCGGGCGCGGGACGACGGGTTGGAGAAATCACGGCCCGCCGACGGCGTTGGTGGAGGAACTGCGAGAGGATATCGAGAGATTTGCTAAGACGCTGCGAGCTATCGAGCGGTTTGAGGCGCTGTATGCGTTTGTGAGCGTGGAACGCGCGTTGCGGTGGCACGGACACTCGAAAGCGTTTCGGGATCTCGTGGTGTACGCGACGACGGCGTTATTTTTCGGAACGGGGAATTGTACGAAAAAGGTGAGCAGCGTTCTCTTGGCTCGTGTGTTTAACGACGATCGGTTGCGGTTGTACGACTACGATCCGGTGCGGTTCATGAGCGAGGCGCCGAAGATGTTCGCGTTTCCGAGATTTGACGAGGTGTACGGAAAAATCGGAGACGAGGTGCGGAGACGAGGCGGGAAGATCACGCTCGGCGCGCGCGTAGACAAGGTCGAACGGCGTTCCAAGAGAGGTGTTAAGGTGTACTTTGAGAACGCGAACGGAGAGCGCGAGGTGCGAGAGTGCGATCGCGTGATTTTCGCGTGCAACACGGAGCAATCCAAGGCGATGCTCGACGCCGGTTCGGGGACGTCGATGATGGAGCGCATGATTTTCAGAAATATCGAGTATTTCGACGATGTCTCCGTCACGCACTCGGACGAGGCGTACATGAAGAGACACTACGAGGTGGCTGAGGACGTTCGAGACATGTATTTTATCAAATCGTATGAAGACGATCCGTCGCTCTGCGAGATGAGTTTCGATTTAACCGCCTATCAACCCTTCGCCGAGGGCACGAACGGCGAGCGAGTGTACCAATCCATCTTTTTAAACGCTAAAAGGGATAAAGCGCGATGGACACGCGACGAGATCGATCCTAAGCGCGTCATGCTCGTGAAATGGTGGCGTCAATTCGGGCACACGGTTCGGCATTTCACGCGCACCGTGCCGTTTTGGCGTTTCGTCCAAAACAAGCGTCGAACGCTCTACGCCGGTTCGTACACCATGGTGAACACGCACGAGATCGCCGTCATATCCGGTCTCGTCGCCGCGTACAGGTGCGGTGCGAAGTACCCTTTCGCCGACGACGCGTTGGCGTCTCTCCAGTTTGATTTATACGCCTCCATCATCCACGGTATCAAGCGGCGCCGACGCGCGCGGTGAGCTCCGCGCACAGATCGCACCGGTATGCATGTATCACACGCGCCGCCACGCGCACGTATTGTTCCATTATTTCATTCATTATTTCATTCATTATTTCATTTCATGCATTCATTGTTTCAAAACGCAACGTTTCATCCGTCGTTCGCGTCTTCGGCGCTCGTCGCCGCGTCTCGCGTCACACACCGACGCGCCGCGCTTCGATGGTCGCCCTTCGATCCCTCGTCGACGCGCGCGTCGAGCGCGTCATCGTCGCGTCGCGTCGACGACCGCTTCGCGCGCGCGTCGCCGCCTCTCGCGAGAGCGCCGACGACGCGACGACGACGATCGACGTCGACAATGTCGCCGCGCCGAGATTCATCGCCGCCGCGCTCGCGCTCGCGCTCGCGACGACGCCCGCGCCGGTGAGCGCGATTCCGCAGACGTCCGAGTGCGCCACGAACTCGTGCGATGGGTGCGTGCGCGACGACGCGAGGACGCGACGAGGCGATGCGAGAGACGCGACGTCTCCGGGTTGGATTTTCGCGACTGACGGCTCGCCGACGCGCGCGCGCGATTCTTTCGAACGCTCGCGCAGGTACGATTACAGTGGGAAAGATTTCACGGGCACGGGTGAATATTTCACCAAGGGTTCGTTGAAGCGCGCGAACTTTAACGGCGCGAACCTGACGGGAATCTCGTTGTTCGGCGCGGATTTGACGGGGGCGACGTTCGTCGACGCCAATCTGTCAAACGCCAACCTGGGACAGGCGAATTTGACGGGCGCGGATTTCACGGGGGCGCTGCTCTCGGGTGCCATCGTGAGTTCGGCGCAGTTGGACGACGTGAAGATCGATAACAGCGATTGGAGCGATGTCATCGTGCGTAAGGATGTGTTGACGGGACTGTGTAAAGTGGCGAACGGGGAAAATCCGACGACGGGAAATCCCACGGCGTTCTCTTTGCTCTGTCCGTGAGCGACGACGAGGACGAGGACGACGAGAGTTTAGGTAGACACGAAGAAGATACATCATGTAAAAAGCGCGCCGCTGATGCGTATTTTTATGTACAAACGATGATGATGCTACGCGACGGCGAACGAGCGACGAAAGGATCAGAGTACTAGCACCATGTACGTCATCAAAACCGAGGCGTCAGAAGACCGTCGTGAAACAATGGTATTTCTTCATTTCCTTCGTCGTCGAATCGTTCGCCGTGTCCCGTGGCGCGCATCGTTAAATCTAATGTCTATGAATCGCTCAACGAGCATCTGTCGGGTGTGAAAGTCGACGTCGTCAATATCGCGCCTCGCCTCGCTCAGAGAAATGAATACTAGTCTCGAAGAAAAAGCTGAAGGGCACCGTCGATGCGAAGCCTCAGACAGCGGCAAAACCGCGCGTTTTGTGCCAAGCCGAGAACGTGTTCTCACGCGCCGCTACTGAGGAAGGTTCAACTGGAAATCCAGATTCCCCAACGACGCGCTGCGCCGCACACATACAGTTTGCATCATCGGCTGCATCGACGCGAGATGTGAGTAAACAAATGATGATTGCTCAGAGAAAGGAGAAGTCGTTTTGTGAAGTAGTTTAGCGCACAGGCGCAAGCGCCTTCTAACAAACAGCCTCAAGGTTGTAATCATCGCAAACATTTATTGATTGATTCCTCACACCCTCGCCAGTCTTCCTCTCGAGGGAAAAAGCCCGAGAGGCAAAAACGTGAGACGAAGAAAAACGCGCGCGCACCTAGTGTACAGCGTCTCGGTATCTCGCGCTGCGAAGTGGAAAAGCAAACACCGCGGTGAGTGTCTCGAACGAGCCGATGAATGCGTCGTGAAGAAGAAAAAGTGATGGAGGTGTAAGCCCGGTTTCCAGAGCAAACAGCACCGGGGTCGAGGTAGTAAGTCCCATCCCTGCGGCCGCTCAGAATGCGAGCTCGTCACTTTACGGGCTGATTAACGCTCAACGTGGATAGAATTCCACGCTCAGCTGCCTGAAGTAACAGCCCGCAAACCACTCGGCGATGCGCGACGAAATGGCCATAGCAAACGAACACGTAGATGTCTGGCTTCAATGTATTCACCCGCGGTGAGCGGCGGGTAAACATAGCGAGAAGCCAGTTGCGCGGCCGAACCCGAAGCTTCGATTCAACGGGTCGACCTATCACTATAGCTTCTAGGGAACGGGGCAAAGAAACACTGACGGAGTAAAGTGCCCAACTAAGCGAAGCAACTTACGTGTGTCGTTGCGTCGCAGGCGACGTGGTCGGACGAGACCACTGCGCGGGGTTCACGATGAACACAAATAGATCGGAGATGGGTTGTCAAACCCGATGTTTCTTCTCTCATCACCGTGGTTCGTAAACACGGACCATCGATTTCCTCATATCCATTCGCATAATCACCCGCGTGGTCGCGCCTCGCACGTCGCCGCGCATAAAACAAGAAAAAAGAACGCCGAATCGTGGACGGATCAGATAATACTGGCAAGTATAGCCGGTGGCACCGGCCTTCTATACTCTTTTCATCTTCGATCAATTGGGGAAAGAGAAGTCCTCATTTCCGTTACGATTCGCCGTTCGGCGAAGAAGAGAAAATGACCGCCTCTCGCGAGAGAGAGGGACTCGCGCGAGCGAACGCGCACCTCGTCCATCTTCGTCGCGTCTCGCCCTTCGACGTCAATCTGCGTACGTACCGCGACGAGTCGCGCGTCAGTCACAAGAACGAGCGCACACGCATCCACACTTCCACTCTCCGACATCTGTGTCGCTCCCCTCGCGTCATCGTCGTCGTCTCGCCGTTCGCCGTGTCGCTCAGACGGTAAAGTCGTGTAGTTTGGAAACAAGTTTTCTTCAAAGCCGAGGCTCAAAGCGAGCTGGGTTAAAGCGTTTCATCTTCCTCGCGATACCGACGAACGGGATGATCGACCGACGCGACCCGGATTCCGTCTCACCGCGCGGCGGCGACGTCCAGCGACCGAAGACTGCCTCGCGCTGAGGCGACCCCAGCCCTCGAGCCCGCGCGAAAATCCTCGACGCGTGCGCGCCCCTTCCCGCGCGCGCGACCTCGCGAGCGGTCCGATCATGATACCATGACGTAATACGTAAACCAATCAACATCGACGCCGAGACATCGTCTGACTGGGGCGGCATGCGGTGTCGTCACGCCGCTCGCGAATTCTCGGTCGCGCGCGCGGCGGCGCGGGTGGATGTGTGCGTGTCGTACCTCTGACGCGTCGCGCGAGCGTCGCGCGCTCGACGCATCGCGCGAGAATAATTCTTTTTCGCGCTGACGTCCGCGCGCGCGACGCGCCGCGCCTCGACGCGCGCCCACGGCGTCGAGTGACGTATGTTTTCCGCGCGCGCGCGTCTCGGACGTCACTTCTCGACCCGTCCCGCGCGCGCGTCGAGGCGTCCACCGACCGCGCGCGACGCGTACGCTCGGAGATGGCGTTCAGCGAGCGACACCGCGCGCGATGGGGCGGAAACGTCGCCATCGCGGGCGCGCTGTTGACGTTTTGCGCGGGGACGTATTGGTACACGGTGCGCAAAGTGCGCAAGGATGAGATGGACTTGGCGATCGAGCGACGAGGCGGGGGGGCGCGAGAGGGATGAGAACGACGCGGGCGGGGCGTGTTCGTCGCGAAAACGCGCGCGGGCGAGGACGAGACGCGCGCGGGAGATGCGGTAGATGGATTTGTAAGTGAGCTTTGCATGCGTAGCCAAAGAGAAGAGATTCGAGTCGCGCGTCCGCTTCGTCGCGTCGCGTCGGTCGCTCGATCGCTCGTCGTGGGGAATGTGATGTAAAGAATGCGTCGTCGTCATTGAAAAACAAATACAAATGCCGGCGATCGAGGATCCGCTGTCGGAGCTATTATGGCGCTATGTCGTAAACAATCGTTCTCACCCCCCACCGAGTTGCCAATAACCGGGTCGCGCGTCGCGTCGAAACGCGAGCGAAACCTGTATTTAATCTTCACGCTCAGCCATCTTCAAGGTGATGCTGGCCGTGCGCTTGCGGATGGAGAACGGGCGACCTTGAGCGCGCGGGCGGAAACGCTTCATCGTCGCGCCGCCGTCGGCGTAGCACTCCGAGACGTAGAGCTTCGCCTTGTTCATCCCCATGTTGTTCTTGGCGTTGGACGCGCACGAGAACAACGCGTTGAGAATCGGTTCGCAGGATCGGTACGGCATAAACTCGAGCATGATCAAGCACTCTTCGTAACTCTTACCGCGAATAACATCGAGAACTCTGCGAATCTTAGACGCCGACATGCGCACGCCGCGCAAGTGGCACACCGCCTCCTTCTTTTCGGCGTCAACCTATCATCATCGCGAGAAACCCATCGTCGTCGTCATAGTCGTCAGTCTCTTCATCTCTCTCACGAATCACACAATTTCTCTCGACACCACGCGACCGACCACCGCGCGTCGACGTCCTCTCCGCGAGGCGCGCGGATAAAACAAAACCAGCCCACCCCCCTCCTCTTCAGGGTTTCGCGAATCCACATCCATCCTCGCCCGTCCTCCCGCGCGCGACCTCGCGCGCGTCGCGCGACCTCGCGCGCGCGAACGTCTATTTTTATCGCATCTCCACGCACCTCCGTCGCCGCCGCGCGAACCGTCGGCGCCTTCATCGCGCGCGTCACGCCTCGCGATCGCGCGAGCGCCGCCCCGCGCGCGCGCGCGCTCGGCGCGAGAAATCGCGCGCTCGCGCCGCCGCCGATGCGCGCGCGCGCGGACATGGACACGGGCGCGACAGACGCGGACACTGTCGGTGCCGTTCGTCGGTGATGGTGCGTCGCGCGCGCGCACGTCGTCGTCGTCGTCGTCGTCGTCGCGAGCATCGTCGTCGTCGTCGAGGTGTGACGCGGCGACCGACCGACCGACCACGTCGACCGCCTCGACCGCGTTTTCCTGTCGAATCGGATAGGAGTTTTAGTTCTACTATACGGGTGTATGTGTCGTAAAGTCGGTGTGTTATTTATAACTGTCTGAGTCGGTCTTTTAATACGTAATGTGTATATTTTAGATCTGTCTACTGAATTTCATGAATTTCATGTATAGAACAGGGGTGCACATTCGTCGTGAGGGTTTCTGCGTGTACCGGGAGGTACACATTGGGTCATGAATCGTCGTATGGCCGACCCCCCATCGGAGGAATCGAACGGTTGCGCGACGCGCGCGCGACGCTCGACGCGCGACGAGGACGTCGTCGAGAGACTTCGGCGCGAGCGATGGCGTCGACCGCGGTGACGATGCCGTCGAGCGCGCTCGGCGCGCGCGCGGTGCGCGGAGAGAGCGCGCGACGAACGACGACGACGCGCGATGTGTCTTCGCGAGGATGCATCGTCGCGCTCGCGAACGGGACGACCGCGCCGCGGTGCGCGCGCGTGAAGGCGACGCGCGGTGAGAGCGACGTGCGAAGTGCGCGCGCGATGGCACGCGCGATGGGACGGGACGCGCGCGCGATGGCACGCGCGACGAGGATGACGACGCGGACGCGCGCGGCGGCGGCGAGCGCGAACGACGGGGGGTTCGTGTGGAAAGGCGCAGCGTTGGTCCCGTTCGCCGTCTCGGTGGGCGTCGGATTGGTGTTGAATTTTCTCGTGCCGCGACCGGAGGCGGTGGTGCCGCAGGCGTGGGCGTTGTTGAGCATCTTCTTGTCGACGATTAGCGGGCTCGTGCTCTCGCCGTTGCCAGTCGGGGCGTGGGCCTTCATCAGTCTGACCACGGCGGTGGTGACGGAGACTCTGAGTTTCCAAGCCGCGTTTTCGGCGATGACGAACGATGTCATCTGGCTCATCGTTCTCGCCTTTTTCTTCGCGCGAGGTTTCGTGCGCACCGGTTTGGGCGACCGCGTGGCGACGATGTTCGTGCGCGCGCTCGGCAAGTCGACGCTCGGCCTGTCCTACGGTTTGACCATCTCCGAGGCCATCTTGGCGCCGGCGATGCCGTCGACCACGGCGCGCGCCGGTGGCGTGTACTTGCCGATCATTCAGTCGTTGGCCAAGCAAGCCGGCTCGGAGCCGGGACCGACGTCGCGAAAGCTCGGCGCGTTTTTGGTGCAAACGCAGCTTCAATCGAGCGGACACTCGAGCGCGATGTGCATGACGGCCGCCGCGCAAAACTTGTTGTCTCTCAAGATCGCGGCGTCGCTCGGCATCGTCGTCGCCTCCCCGTGGCTCACCTGGTTCAAGGCGGCGTGCGTCCCGGCCATCATCGGTTTGCTCGTCACCCCGCTCTTGGTGTACAAGCTCTACCCGCCCGAGGTGCAAAACCCCCCGGAGGCGCCGGCGCAAGCCGCTGAGAAGTTGAAGGAACTCGGTCCGCTCAGCCAAGACGAACTCATGGTCGTCATCACGATGGGCATCACCGTGTTCATGTGGATCTTCCAACCGTTTGGCATCAAGCCCGTCGTCGCCGCCATGTTCGGCATGTCTCTTCAGCTCGTCTCTGGTGTCATCAGCTGGGCCGAGTGCTTGAACGAGAAGGGCGCCTGGGACACCTTGTTGTGGTTCGCCGTCTTGATCGGCATGTCCGCTCAACTCAACGCGCTCGGTTTCATCGATTACCTGTCCTCCACCGTCGCCGGCGCGTTGACGGCGATGAACTTGGCGTGGCCGCAAGTCATGCTCTTGCTCCACGGCTTCTACTTTGCCATCCACTACTTGTTCGCGTCTCAGACCGCGCAAGTCGCGGCTTTGTCCACCGCGTTCATGGCGATGATGATGGCTGCCGGCGCGCCGCCGATTCTCGTCGGTCTCACCATGGCATTCCACACCAACCTCTTCGGCGGCATCACGCACTACGCCTCGGGTCAATCCGCGTGCTACTACGGCGCCGGTTTCGTCGAGCTCAAGGATTACTTCCGTCTCGGTGGCATCTGCGGCGTCGCCAACGTTCTCATCTGGCTCGTTTTCGGCGGACTTTGGTGGAAGGTGATCGGTCTCTACTAGATTCGTTATTCGTTTCGTTTTTTGGGTCGGTGCGGCATCGACGCATTTTTCATTGATCATGAATATTTCATATATTAACAAACACACACGCGTGCACTACAGTGCTACATCGACGAAACCTACGGCGAAATCAACTCGCTCGACGTGATCCTGCCCTGCGCTCGTTGCTTCATCCTGATCGCGTTTCGACTCGGCTTCAAATCCTTCTTGCTCACCCGGTGCGACGTCCCCACCACCGGACACTCCTTGGACGCCGCGCGTCCGATGTACTCCTCGATTCTCACCCTTTCGTACACGAATCCCATCAGATCCTCCACCGGATCGTCGATGTCCTCGATCCTTTTCGCCGAAATCGGACACTTGGCGTTCTTCACCGTCGCCGTCGCGTTTTCGTCGAGGATTAAATCTTCATCCTCTCCCATCGTCGTCTCCCCACCGCTCGCCGCCTTATCGAACGCGATCACGTATTCCATATCCTTCGCGCGCTGCGTCAGATAATATTTCGTCTTCTTCTCGAGATAGCCCTCGAAATCAAACTTTTCCTCGCTCGCCTCGTCTTCGGCGTCTTCGCCCGCGACGACGTAATCCCTCGCCAACGCCTTCAACGCGTCCATCTGCGCCAGTTTCTCCCGACGAACGTCACACATGCGATCAACCTTTCCTCGCAACTGGGCGCACGCCTCCGGCGCGCCTCCCGCCGCGTTCCGCGCCGCCTCGGCCGCGCATTCACACGCCGCGCGAATGTGTTCCAAAGATTCTCGAATCTCTTCGCACCGCTCGTCGATCGTGCGCTGCATCGCGGCGCGCGTCGCGGACTCGGTCGACCGCGGTGGGGACATGCGGACGCGATCGGGCGGACTCGGGACTCTCGGCGCCCGCGCGCGCGCGGGGGTGTCGCGCATCATCGCGGGACAGCTCAAAATTTTTAAACGCGCGAGCGACAACACACGCGCGCGCGCGCGTCGATCGATCGAACGCGCGAACGCGCGAACGCGACGAACGCACGAACGCTCGAGGGTTCGGGTCGTCGCGTCTCGCGTCTCGCATCACCGCGTCCGTCTCGACGACGACGAGATGGATGATGAATTGCACAAACTTCGAGAAAATCTCCCGCCGACGGACGACCAGGCGCTCGCGAGCGCGATGAACGCGCACGCGGCGCGGACGGTGTGCGTGTTGAACGCGCTGAGCGCGTCGGTGGAGGCGAGGCTGGCGGAGGCGGCGCGCGGGGTGGCGGAGGCGGAAGCGAGGACGCGGTTGTTGGAACGCGCGCTCGACGCCGAGTCGGGGGAGACGACGACGAGCGATGCGGACGCGCGCGTCGAGGCGGTGTCGAGCGCGGGGGGTGACGGCGTGGACGCGGTCGCGGTGGAGGAGACGTCGGTGGGGGTGCCACCGCCGCCGCCGCCGCCGCCGCCGCCGCCGCCGCCGGAACCGCCAAAGGAACCGCCGGAACCGGCGTCGGCGCCGGCGAACGCGATGGTGAACGATCCAAAGTACGGCATTTATTTTAAGATGATCAAGATGGGCGTTCCCGAACAGGCGGTGAGGAATAAGATGGCGCTCGACGGCGTCGACGCGAGCGTCTTGGACGCGAACGCGGGGTGAGGGGCGGGATTGTTTGTCAAAGAATAGATTTAAGAATGTTGTATTGAAAGCGCAAGGAGTTAAGCCCCGAACGCTAACGAGCGAAATTACGCAGCCTTGGCGGCCTCGTGCGCCTCGCGACTCCACTTCGGTCGCGCCTCGATCACTTCCGCCGAACCACCAGCCGCGGAGAGCTTCTCCATCGCGCTCTGCGAGAACGCCGCAGCCTTCACCTTGAGTCCGCTCACTTCGCCTTCGCCCAAAACCTTAAGCGGCAAGTTTCTGTAGTAGCCAGTCGCCTTGATGACACCCGCAGACTTCAACCCTTCGAGCGTGACTTCGGCGCTCGCGTCAAGCTTCTTCGCCTTGACAGCCTCCTCAATCGCGCCGACGTTCACCGTCACAAACTTCGGTCGACCGGCGCCCATGCCGCCGGCGATGCCCTTGAGCTTCGGGAAGCGTCGATACATCGGCGTTTGACCGCCTTCGAAGCCGGGGCGCACGCCCGGCCCTGAGCGAGCTTTTTGACCGCGCATACTGTATTCGCGCGCGAAAGGGAGCGTCGTTCGTCAGTCAATCTCCGGAAGAGGGCCGCGACCAATACGCGCCGAGCGCCACGAACCGCTCGGCGTCGAATAACTGGTTGAGAGAGGTCGCAGATCGATCGAGAGCGCGCGCGCGAGCGATGCGCGTCGCGTCCGAAAATCACGTACCCGTCGCCGCACGAGCCGCCTTGACCCGCGCCGTAGCCGCGACCGATGCGCAGCTTTCGCGGACGCGAACCCTTGAGCGGGGTGAGGTTGTGCAAACGCACGCGCTCTTCAGACGCATCCGCCACGACGGACATCACCGTCGCGCGCGGCGCGACGGTCGGGCGACGAGACGCGACGCGCGCGCCGGTCACCGCCGTCGAAGCCTTGAGGGACATCTACAGTCCCGCGAGAATACACGCACGAACGCGCGCTCGTCAGTCATCGCGCACGCGTCAGAACGATCACACCCATCACGAAACACCGTTTCCACGCCCTCCCTCGTCCCCACCGCCCTCGCGCGGACGTCCCGCGTCCCCCTTCGCGCACCGCCGCCGAGAAACCCTAGGTCACCACCCCTCCCGCGTCGGCCGTCCATCGCGTCGACCGGGGAACGCGCGCGACCGCCGCGCGCGTCCGCGAGCGCGCGAGACGTCGAGAAATAATTTTACGCGCGAGTCGAAGAGATCGCGCGCGCGCACCGCGTTCGCAGAGAGCGACATCATCGTCGAATCCGTCCGCTCGGATGGACAATGACGTCCCGTCGAGGGACCGACGGCGCGGACGCGCCGTCTCGACGGTTTTGTGTCGCGAGGGTGGTGTGGTCCTTCGCATGGGGAAATACACGTCTTCAATACGCGCTTCATGCCCAGTGCTGGTTTTTTTATGATAGTCACTCTTCCAATCATTCGGTCTTTCGGTACACGTAGTACTCCATTCTTAAGGGATATATCTCGTCACCGTCGGTTACGTGCCGTGGTCGCCCTCGAGATCCGATCGCGACCGTCGGCGCGTGGCCCGCACTCGCGCGCGCGCGCGAGCGAGCGAGACCTCGAACGCGAGACCGAACGCTCGTCGTCGTCGTTCCCCGTCGGTTCTCCTCGCGCGTCGTCTCTCCTCGCGCGTCTCGTCGTCGCGAACGACGATCGATCGACCGCGCGCCATTGAAATCATCATCACTCATGCGCGTGCACTTTAAGCGCGCGAACGGCGCCAAGGTGACCCTCGACGACGTCGACGTCGTCGCGCACACGGTTCGGGAGACGCGCGAGCGATTGGTGACGGCGATGGCGGCGATGGGGACGGGTGAGGACGGCGGCGGCGGCGGCGGCGGCGGCGACGGCGGCGGCGCGGCGACGACGCGGTTGATTTTCAAGGGTCGCGTCATGAAGGACGACTCCACGCTGGACGCGTACGGTGTGACGGATGAGAGCGTGGTGCACGTGGTGGTGTCGACGAAGGCGGCGACGGTGACGGCGGAGAAGGCGAGCGGTGTGGGGACGGTGAGTCCGGCGGTCGGAGGCGCGGACGCGCGTCCGTCGGCGGCGAATCCGGCGGCGGGCGGGTTCGAAGGGGGGTTCGGTGGACTCGGTGGACTCGGTGGATTGGGCGCGGGAGCGCCGCCGAACCCGGAGGCGATGCGAGCGATGTTGAATAATCCGTTCGTTCAGTCGCAGTTGGACGCGTTGTTGAATGAAAATCCCGAGACGTTGCGCGAGCTCATCGAGAGTCAGCCCGGTTTGCAAGAGGCGATGGATGCGAATCCGCAGCTTCGAAGCGCGCTGTCGGATCCGGCGACGCTCAGACAGATGTTTAACGCGGCGACGAATCCTTCGTTGATGGCGGAACAGATGCGAAGCAACGATAGGGCGATGTCGAACATCTCGAGTATGCCCGGAGGTTTCGACGCGCTGCGACGCATGTACACCGACGTGCAGCAACCGATGGAGCGCGCGCAGGAGCGAAACGCCGCCGATCTTCCGACGACTGGGACGCCGAACACGAATCCGGACGGTCCGATACCGAACCCCTGGGGCGCGGCGAGCGGAGACTCGGGCGGTACGGGCGGTACGGGCGGCGGACTCGGAGCCGGACTCGGAGCCGGACTCGGAGCCGGACTCGGAGCCGGACTCGGAGGCGCCATGGGCGGCGGCGGACTCGGCGGACTCGGTGGTGACCCGATCGCGCAGATGGAGCAGATGGCGCAGATGATGTCCAATCCCCAGATGCGATCCGCGATGGAGAACGTGATGTCGAATCCGCAGATGATGGAAGCCATGCTCGGAAGTCACCCCGAGGCGCGACGCGCGATGGACGCCAACCCGCAGCTCCGCGAGACGCTCACGAACCCCGATTTCATGCGGCAGATGACGAACCCCGAAAACTTACGCGCCATGGCGCAGATGCAACAGGCGTTCAACACGCTTCAGGGGAACAACGCGTTCGGCAGCGCGGGCGCGGGCAATTCGAGCACCATGTTCGGCGCGCCCCCCGCGCCCGCCGGCCCGCCCGAGGAAGTCTACGCGACGCAATTGTCGCAATTGAATGACATGGGGTTCTTCGACGCAGCGGAAAACATTCGAGCGTTACAGGCGACGGGAGGGAACGTGCACGCCGCCGTCGAGCGACTTCTCTCGGGCGGCGGCGGCGCCTTTGCGTAGTAACGAGTACGGTAGCAAACCGCGCTAAGCGTAGTAAAAAGTACAGTAGCAAACATCACATTCAATTCTACGGAACTACAACCAATTACAATGACTTATGCGCGTACATTTTCGACCGAAGCGTCTCCACCGCGCGCGCGGCGTCCACCTGCGCGCGCACGACGTGCGCGCACGTCCACGCCCACGCCGCGGGCGCGGCGCCTCGACTCGCCGACCCCGCGTCGAACGTACCGCTCCCCCACACCCCGAGCGCCCACCACGCGCACGACGCGACGACACCGCACACCAATCCCGCGCGCGCCGTCGCCGTCGCCCCACCGTACGCATCACCGCGCAGACGCGCGCACGCCAGTCCCGACGCCGAATACGCCGCCGCGCTCGCCCAATCGCACACCGTCACGAACGCGCGCGCCCTCGCGCCCTCGACGTAATACCATCTGTGCAACGCTGATCGCGCCCACACGTCACCACCGCCGAACGCGCCGCACGCGCAGTGCGCGCCGAAATACACGACGCCCAACGAGATGCCCAGACTCCCAAAAAATGCGCTCGCGAATCGTCTCTGCGCCGCCGTCGACGCCTCGAACGCGCGCACGACGCGCGCCTGTTCGGATTCGTCCAACACGGTTTCGTTCGCATCGTTCAACGCGGCGTCGATGACGTCGCGAGGCGTCTCACGGCGTCGTCGTCGCATGGCGCGCGCGCGTGTGGGGACAGGTGTGGGGACAGTTTGAACCGCGCCGACGGCGAGTCGCGAGGTCGATTGACACGGAGGCGAGTCGATTCGATCGCGATCACCCGTCCAACGAAAATTGTGCGTTGGAGGAGACGGACGCGCCGGTCCATCCCTCGCGTTTCACGGCGACGGACGCGCCGATGGGTCGGACGTCGACGTCTCGCGCGCGGATGAAAAATCGTCGCCACGACGACGGATGGAAATCATCGTGCGAACGATGGTCGGTCTCGTCGGTGGTTTCGGTGACGTCGTCGGGGGTGTCTTCGTCGTGGGAGGTGTCGTCAGTTTCGGTGTCGTCGTCGCGCGTCTCGGCGCTGGGGGCGAGGACGACGGCCCATTCCCGAGGTTGCCACGCGGCTAACGCTTTCGGCGCGACGAGCGGCGTGAGGAGTGGCGCCTCGTATAACGGGCGCGAAGCGGCGGCATCCCTCGATGCGACCGCGATGAGGACGATGATGAGACATGCGCTGAACATTGATGAACGCATCGTGGGTCGAACGCGCGATGACGTGTGGCGTCGCGCGTCCGAGGACGACTCGACTCGACGGAAATATTAACATTTTCAAATTGACAACAGCCGTGCACGCGTCCAATTCGAGGACGACTCGACTCGACGCCGCGGTGATGTCGTTTACTACGCCTCTACGCCGACGACTTCGATTCCGATGGCAGAAACACCCGATCCCGCATGAATTTGTAAAACCTTCGCGCGTACGCCATCGGTCTTTGACACGACACGTCTCGTTCGCAACACATGCGACTGGTGAAAAAGTGTTCGAGCCGTTTCTTGTTCCCCCATGGAGTCAAAATGTCGATGATCCCCACGAACACGGCGCCGCTCGGCGTGTTCACCACCCTCAATTGATTCAATCTCGAGATGTCGTTCACGAAAGGCGTGAAGACGGATTTCTTCTCGAGGACGATGACGTCGTCGCTGTGTTCGCTCGCGTCGTCCTCCGTGTCCATCGTCTTGTCGACGTCGTCGGAATCCGCCTCGGCGACGGCTTCAGCGCGCGCTCGGCGACCCCAATCGTCGTGCTCCGTCTCAAACTCTTCGTGCGCCTTTAGCGCCTCGAATTTTTCATTCTCCGTCGCTGCTTCGTATTCTCCGTACACCAGAGAGTAATCTAACAGTCTATGCTTCTCGAGGAAATCACAATCGTGCCGCAGAGCGTCGAGAATGACGTCGAAGTGTCGCGTGTACGCGGCGTCTCCGTCGGTAAAGTCGTTATCCTTGTAGATGCACTCCTGTCCCTTGGCGAGCTCTCTCGCGTTCGCGCGGCGACCGAACGTGCTCCCCTTTAAATCAAACCTGCGCTCGATATTCTTGGACGACGCGAACCAATAATTCATGACGATGAAGGATAACGGACGCGCGCCGTCGAATTTCACCGTGTACAAGCCGTAAAATTGCGGCAAGAGACTCGTCGTTCCGCGCTCCTCGACGTACGCTAAATACGACGGTAATATACGCAACATCGTCTTCTTCTCCTTCTCGCTGCACGTCTTAACCAACAGCGCGCCGTCCTCGCTGCAAAAGAACCAACTCGACGATTTCCCGCTCGCCAACGCCTGTGAGATCACGCGAAGCGACGTCACGCTCGTCTTCATCACGGCGCCCTCCGCCGCGCTTACGTTTCCGCATTTTATCTCATCCGTCACCGACACCTCGCTAAACACCGGTCGAAACCCATCGATCGCGAACGATTCCCCGTACGCTTGCGAACTCATCCCCCACATCTTTCTCGATCGCGCGAATTCCCTCGGCGCCTCGACGACGTACGCGAACGGCGGCAACGCGTCCCCGTTATTCAACGTCAGTCCCCGCACCGCGTACACCTCTCGCTTCACGCTCTCCGTCTCCGCCCCTTTCGCCTCCCCGCCCACCTCCCCGTCCGCGTCCCCGACCGATCGCTCATACGCCTCACGCGCCTCCGATTGCGCCGTGAACGCCACCTGCAGACACAGACCGAGATGATTCGTCACCGCGTCCCGCTCCGCCCGCCCGATGCGGTTCCCGCGGTGCACCGCGCGCCATCGCTTGGCCGTCCTCTTCGCCTTCTTCGACGCGCTCCCGACCGTCATGCGCTTGAACCGACGCGTGAACTCGCGTTTGGTGAACGAAAACCCGCGAGGTCGTCCGGTGTCGCCGTCGGTCGTCCCTTTCCCTCGCGCGCCCGTTCGCGGGTGATTGGTGTGGGCGCCGTCATCATTCGCGCGCATCCCTCGCGCGCGCGAACGCGGGGACGACGCGAATGAGACGAAGAAACGACGAGTACGGGGAGGTGGTCTATACCGCGCGCGCGGTGACGTGTGACGAGGGAGACGAGCGCGTCGATGGTGATCGGGCGCATCGATTGATTGGATTTGATGTTTCGCGGGTGGTGGAGGGGGTGATTCATGAGTCGTGAACGGTGGAATGGTCTCTTCGGAGGTGTTGGTTGCCGCGCGCGCGAGAGAGAGAGCGAGAGAGCGCGACGAGGGGTGAGGTAATAATTACACGACGTTAACGCGAAGGGAAGGCGGAGGTGAAGGCGGAGACGCGGCGACGGTGTCGTGAGACGTCGTTGCTGAGGACGTGGCGGAAGTGGGAGTCGCCAGATCGGAGCGCGGCGACGGCGGTGTTGATCTCCGAGAGCGGGGTGACGGCGACGGAGGCGCCGATGGAGTGCTTGGCGCAGAAATCGAGCATTTGGATCATGTCTTTTTTGCCTCCGGTGTTGCTGGTGGTGATGTTGTTCATGGTGAAACCGAGAGTGAAGACGTCGGCGGAGATTGGTGGACACATGCCGACGAAACAGATGGTGCCTCGAGGACGAAGGAGAGGGAAGAATTTGGCGAAATCGACCTCTTTGTTCGTGGCGATCGTGACCAAGATGAAGTCGAGGGTGCCCGCGGCGGCGGCCATCTCGTCGTCGTCGGTGTGCACGAGGAATTTGTTGGCGCCGTGCGAGAGCGCGGCGTCTCGCTTGGACGCCGACGACGAAATGGCGGTGACGTCTCGGCCGAGCGCCCGGGCGAATTTGATAGCCATGTGGCCGAGACCGCCGAGACCGAGGATACCGACGCGGTCGGTGGATTTGGTCTGTTCATTCAGCGGCGTCCAGACGGTTTGACCGCCACAGAGTAAGGGCGCCACCTCGGCGGACGAGAGCTCGTCGGGAATCTTGTACACGAATTGCGAATCGTTGACGCGCATGCGATCGGCGAAACCACCCTTGTTACCCTCGCAGCACGTGCACTCGACGGCCGAGCACAGTTGCTCGTCGCCTCTCGCGCACCACTCGCAATCGTGACACGAACGACTCTGCCATCCGACGCCGACGCGTTGACCCGACTTGAGCGACGTCACCGCGTCGCCGACTTGCGTCACCGTGCCGACGATCTCGTGTCCGCACACTTGCGGCCACACAGCGTATTCGCCGTAATCGCCGACGATCAAGTGATCGTCGCTTCCGCACAAGCCGCAGTACTCGACCTTGATCTCGACCGACGTCGGCGTCATGTTGGGAAGACGATACCTGTACGGCACCAAATCTTCGCCCATCGCCAACGCGGCGTACCCGATGGTCATGTCCTTATCGTCGTTTTGAAGCTCGCTGTACAGCTCGAGGACGAGAGCGCCGATGAGGTTCGCGCCCCATGCGTCGTCGACCGAGTACAGGGCGTCGGACTCCGCGTTGGCGCTGAAGTGTTCGCCCTCCGCCTTGAGCTCGACCTCCATGGAATCGATGGTGAGCAACACGCGCTGTAAAATTTCATTTCCTTCGGCGGCGCCAGACTTGACGGCGTTGAGCCATCCTTCATAGCTGCACAGCTGAAGCGGAATTTCTTTCGAGAGCCAGTCGTGGAGTCGAGAGAAGGGCATCAACTTACCCTTGACTTCTCGCGCGACGCCGTCAAAGACGTAGCGGTCGACGGCACCGGCGCGAGAAATGTCGGCGAGCATCTTGACGCAATCGTCGACGCACAGAATGCTCACCGCCCACTCGGTTCGCGGGAAGAAACCAGTGGCGAGGCACGCGCGAAGGAAGATGACGATGTAGTCGTCGTCGGGGGCGAGCGAGCCGACAGCACGAGAGATGCCAATGTCGCCGAAGAGCAACACGGCGGATTCGACGCCGACTTCTTTTTGCGCGCGCGCGCAGAGCAGTTCGCCAACCTCTTTACTGCGTCGGTATCCCGTCGAGACTTCTCCGGGGAGAGGGTATTGCGTGGAGATGAGAACGTGTCGCGCGCCGGCTCGAGACGCGAGCTCGAGACCGTTGTACGTGCCACCGACGTTGACTTTTTCGAGCGCCGAGTACGACTTGACCATGTTCACCTCGGCGCCGCCGCTGATGACGACGTCGACGCCGTCGAGCATCGGACCCAAGACAGTCTCGGGAATGTCGTACCCGGGTTTCGACATGTCACCGCACACGAAGACGGTCTTGCGCGCGATGTCGTCGCTAAACGTCAAACCTCGCTTCTCGAAGACGCCCTGCACGCGGCTTTGCGCCGCAAAGTTATCCTTGGCGCGCACGACGGCGTAAATCTTGTCGATGCCGGGATTCGACGCGAGTTCGTGAAGTAAATACGCGCCAAGGAATCCGGTCGCGCCGGTGAGCAGCACGTTCTTCGGCGTCGCGTCCGTCTTTTTCTTCTTCGGCGCCCGCGTGAAGTTTGAGAAGTCGTACTTGGCGACTTCGACGTCGGGATCAAAACTGTTGTTTCGGTAATCCTCCGAAATGTTCGCCATCTCCTCGAGCGTCGGTTTCGCGATGACTTCCGGCACCGTGAGATTCAAGCTCCATTTCTTCGACAGCGCCGCGGCGAGCTCGACGAATTTGAGACTACCGCCGTAATCGAAAAAGCTCTCCGTCGGTGCGAAATTTTTCCCCGGTTGTTCGAGCACTTCGCGCCAAACCTCCGCGACTTCCGTCTCTTTCGCGTTCAATTCAATCTCGCTGTCGTCGGTGATCTTGTTCAATTTGTCGACGTCGATCTTCATCACCTTACCAGATGACGCCGTGGACACGCCGGAACCTAAGTCATAAAAGGCCGATGGAATCATGTAGTGCGGCACGTTGGCCGCCATGTGCGCGCGGAGTTCACTCTCCTTCATGCGCGCGCCATCCTTGAACGAGATGGCGGCGATCAACTGTTGATCGATGTCGGACGTTCCCAAGGTGCTCACGATGGCTTGTTGCACGAGATCCGACTTGCAGAGCAAGTCTTGCACCATGAGCGGCGACACCTTGAAGCCGCGAATTTTGACGTACGCCGACTTTTGTCGAGATTCAAACGTCAGACGATTGCGACCGAGCCATCTGACGAGATCTCCCGTGGGATACCAATCGCCTTCGATGGACACGTAGCCGTCGTCGCCGTAGTAGCCGACGAGGAGACCGCTCTTTCTGATGTGAAGTTGACCGACGGTGCCTCTCACGACGGATTCACCGTCTTCGCTGAGCACGCGCGCTTGCGTGCCTTCGCGAAGGAAAAACGCTCCACCGTAATCCGAAATGGCGAGGTCGCCCGTTTCGTTCGTGCTGTACACGTCGATTAATCGAGTGCGCGTGAGGCGTTCGGCGAAGAGGATTCGCGTCTCTCTACGCACGCGTTCACCAGTCAATAAAATAGTGTGCACTTCTTGCATGCCTTCGGAGAATTCTTGCGGCGTGCAGTGAAGCAAACAGCTCTCCAAGATGCTCGGGCTCAGGTACAGCATCGTCATTTTCATCTTTTGAACGTACGACACCAAATCTCGAGGTTTCAGGAAGAAATCGTTCGGGATTATGCACAGCGTTCGTCCCGCGAGGAGCGGTATGAAGAAGTAATAGTACACCCAAAAGCTTCCCATGACGTCGTCACCGCGCATGTGCGGGGCGATCACGGTCTGCGAATCCGTCAACGCAGACTGCGGGCAAACGAGGATCTTGCTAACGCCCGTGGTGCCGCTCGTGAGAACGGAAAATCCAGGCGCCTGCGGAGTGTCCGGACGAGTGAGCGCAGGGTGAATGTTACCGCTGACGTCTTCGTCGCTCTCGAGGTCTTCGGCGATGAGAACCAGGCGCTTGAACTCATCCGGGACAAAAGGTACGAGATCTCTTGATGCGATGATGGCTTTCGAACCGTTGATTCGCAACACGCGCTCGAGATCGCTGTCGCGATACCACCCCGGAATTTCGCAAAACACGGATTCGCACAAGAGTGAACCCATGGCGCACCAAACCGAGGAAGCGGACGCGCGCAGGAACAAACCGACGCGACTATTGACTGCACCAAACTTTTCCAACGCATTCGCCACGTGATACGCGCGCGAGTAAACTTCCTTCATCGTGTACGTACCCGAAGCGTCGGTGACGCACGGCTTGTCCGATCGCACGTCTTGAAGGGCCGACGCCAAGCCCGAACGCCAGTGAACGGTCGGCGTAGTGGTCGCCGACAAGGCATTCACTTCGTTCATTTCGTCGACGCTATCGCTTCTCGCCGTCTTGATATCGTCGAGGACGCTCGAGAGCACTTCGTCCATGCTGGCTTGGTCGTTGAGCGATTCCTCAGAGACACTCGAGTATTTGAAACCTTCGAGACGAGCGTGATGATCCTTGTCGTCGATGAGAACGATCCGCGCGACAGACAACGTGCCTTCATTCAGGCGAGAGCGCAAAGCCTCGGCCATATGAAGCGTCGGACCGCGCGCACCGAGCAGAACGATGGGTTGATCGAAGATAAACGGGCACTTCTTCGAAGCAGCGGCAATCTCCGTCGGCTTGAATTCGTAGATGCTGACCCCACTCAAACGAGCTGCGGCGAGACGCGGGAACATGTCCGAAGCGCCCTCGTCTGACGCGCACACGACGACGGAGAAACGATGCTGCGAGCCGCTGGTGATTTGACGCAAAATCGGCCACTGCTGAGAAATTTCCTTCCTCTCCCAGGACACGGCGTCGTAGTACGGCTGATACCGAGCCGCTTCGACGTACACCTCTTCCGGAACGTTTTCCATGGGTGCCTTTTCGACCGCTTTGAATCCTGTCGACTTGGCAGCGTCGTCGTGCCAACCACGGAATTTAATCCACGTCGACAACTCGTCGGGCTTCCACGACAACATTGAACTCTCAAAGTTCACCGACGCCAAGTCGCAAATCTCTCGGAGCGCCTGCTCCGGACGCTGGAGAAGATCGATGTCACCGTCGAGGACCATGACCTTTGCGTTTATTCGCTTCAGCGCGTTCACGATGCCAAACGCTTCCGAAAATCCAGCCTCGGAGGGATCAAAGTACGTGCTCTCCTCCTTGCTCTCGATGGACACGCGGTAGAACGATTCCAACGTATCCTTTGGCGGACGAATCAAGACGACGTGCGCGAATCTCTTCAACCACGTCGATTTGATCTGTTGCAAGTCAAAGTAGCACGACAGTTCCTTGGAGACGAACAACGGGCGACCCTGCGCCGAGTAATCCGCCGTGAGCACCTCCAACATCGTCGCATAACTGCAACCGCTGCTCTCGATCGATTGCTCCGATTGCCCACTGAGAATCTTACTAAAGTTGGTCGGGTTGTTCTCTTTGAGATACGGCTCGGTGAGAAGCTCGTGCATGACCATCGACTCGGAGTGCATGGTGAAGGAGCGCTCGAGCGCCGTGCCTCGCGCTCTTGTCACCGTCCAGATGATCAAGCGCTTATCCATGTGCGACGCGTGCGGTGACGACGACGAGATAGACATCGGATACGAGCCCCCCTGTGCCGTGCACCAAGCGCACATACCGTTCTTCAGAACGCTCGCCGTGCACCCGACGCGCGAGAGCGCCGCCGCGACAGCCGGCGCCGCGTCCACACCGCCCGTGCCGACGACAGCCACCGGCATGGTCAAATCCAATCCCGCCTCTTCGAACAATCGCTTCAACTTCTCGTCCTCCACGTTCACCACGCTCGCGTACGGCACGTTTTTCGCCCCCGGAATGTGACCGACGCGGAATCCATCGAAATGAATCGATCGTCCCTGTATCCGCACGTGCGCCGAGTCCCTCGCCGCGCCCGCGAAGACATTCACACTTCGACAATCCAACACCTGCAATCGCTGCGTGCTGAGATTCTTCAACAAATCCCGCGCGTCGACGTACAAAGACTTCGCCCCGTCTCTCCTCGCGCCTCCGTACTCCACGCTCGCGTACTCCCTCGACGTCTCCCTCCCCCTCTCCGTCTCCCCCCCTGCGTTGATCCACGCCTCCAATCCACCCCTCAGCACGCTCACCGACCCCACGTGCCCGTGTTCGAGCAAGACGACGGCGCAAAACTCCGCCGCCGCGCGCGCGTCCCCGTCCCGCGCGTACACGACGACGTCATCCGTCGCTTTCACCCCCAGCGTCCCCCCCATCGTCGCCGCGAACGCATCCCGCGGCGGAAACGCCTGCGGCAACGGCGAACTCAGATCACACGCGCCGTCGTGGTCGTAAAACACGCTTCCCGGGATCCTCTCTTCGTAAAATCGCGCGCGATCGCTATCCGCGTCCGCGTCCGGCGTCCACGACGCGTCGATGGTTCGAACGCGCGCGATCGTGCGCGCGAGCGTCGACGCGTCCACGTACGCGAACATGTTGCGTCGGGCGCGCGACGGTGTGTGCGGGGCGCGCGCGATGGAACTTCGCGATGGATCATCTTCATCGTCACTCATCGTCGTCATCGCGCGACGCGCGTCGGTGAACGCGCGACGTCGACGCGTCGACGCGTCGGACGCGATCGATCGACGTCGACGCGTCGCGCTCGTGGACGACGAACGCGCGCGAAGACGACGAAGCATCGAATCGAATCGAATCGATAAAATCATTCATCATGTCGACGCGCGGGACGTTCAGACGACGCGGCGCGCGCGTGGACGCGATCGAGGACGGCGTGGATAAGGGAGAATTATTGGCGCGCGCGCGCGAGGCGACGAGGGCGACGTACGGGGAGGAGGAGGAGGCGAGAGGGGCGATCGGGGCGAGCTCGAGCGCCGCGGGGACGTGGGACGCGCTTCGCGGCGGCGTCGCGGCGTTGGCGTGCGCGCGAATGGCGTTCGAGGAGAGTTTCGAGGCTGTCGTGGTGCGACCGGTGCGGAGTCGTCGCGCGCGCCGACTCGAGCGTGAGGGGTCGGAGGAGGAGGCGTGGGAGGAGGCGCGGGAGGCGCGGGAGGCGGCGAGAGAGACGGCGGCGAGACGACCGTGGGACGCGCTCAGGGCGATTTTCGCGAGGGAAAAGGCGCCGACGAACGCGATCTCGATCGATGGGATGGCGAGAGGGGATTTTCAGGCGACGTTCGACGCGATGGCGATGATGTATTGGGTGAGCGAGGTGCGGAGGACGGCGGAGGACGGCGACGAGGAGGCGGCGGCGACGTTGGAGATTTCCTTCGCGCGTCGCTTGGATCCCGCGGTGGTGGCGTATTGTCAGAGCGAGGAGACGCGCGATCGGGCGATTCGATTAGCGCGTCGTCGCGCGGTGATGAAGAAGAAGATTCGACGTCCGAGCGTCGCGGGCATGGCGAGCGCGAGTTCGATACCGTCGCAGAAATCCGCCGCGGCGGAGACGAAGAAGGACGAAGAACAGGCGCGCGCCGACGCGTCGGAGGACGCGCGGGGCGCGCGCGATGCGACGGCGAAAGAGGACGGCTCGGCGGAGTCTGAGTCGGCGCCGATGACGATCGATCAGTGGGAAATCGTCACCGAATTGCGATGGGAATTGGAAAAGACGAAGGAAACGCTCGAGGCGAACGAACGAGAGCTCGAGCGTCTTCGCGCGGATGCCTCGACGAGCGCGTCGCCGAAATCGCGTTCGAAGGAGGCGACGCTTCGCGAGCTCGTCACTCAGCTCGAGGCTGAGCGCGAGGAGCGCGCGCGCGTGACGCGGGATTTCGAGGAGCAGCTGCACGATTTACGAGCCGAAGTCGCAGAGATGATGAACGCCACCATCTTGTCCCCGAACAACCTCCACGCGTTCAATTGCGTGGATATCACGACGGATCAAGGCAGGGCGCTCGCACAGACGATGATGGACGTCATGGATCACGTTCGCAAGAGTAAAGACGACATTCGCCGAAATTTCAACATTCTTTCGCCGAAGAGCGCAGGGGAAACGTCTGACGAAATCACGCTCTCGCCGTCGTTCGTGTCTCGACTCGACACGTTCGAATTGAGCGAAAGTACGCCGCAAGAGACTCAGCCCGACGACATCCCGCGCGGCGACGATTCCAAAGATAGCGTCACCAGTTACGATTCTCTCGAGTAATTTTCGTACTACAGCATTCCGTACAAAATCAATTACAATTATCCGCGCGAGTTTCAGTTGTGTATACTACGTTTCATTTTAACTCTCACTCACTCGACGTCAACCGGCGGTCATGAGACCCATGAGTAAATCGGCACCAGCCTCGTCCGCCTCAGGAAGCGTCGGGCCGAGCCGTTCGCCTTGCGGAAGCGTCACGTCCTCATTCCACAGCGACAAGAATTCCTTGACGCCGTCTTCGACGTACTCGACGCAGTGTCTCAGTTCGAAGGGGTCGAAATCGACGATTTTACCCGAATAAGACGCCTTATCCAGCGGCCAGAAGACGAGAATGCGCTTACCAACGACGGTTTTCCCCTGAATGGTGAGTTTCGCGCCAATGTGGCCTCGACTCGCCCGTTCAGCCGCTTCGACGCGTATGCAGCGCGGTGAATCCGAACCGTCCGCGGAGACGTTCGTACATGATTTACACGTACATCCTTTCAATTCCGGCATCGGTGAGCCGCCGCGAGAACGAAACTTGTGAATCGTGTTCTGCGTCGCCATTTTTCGCAATCTATCGCGTTCCGCCCTTGTCTCTCGAATGAGGAGCTCGTCGTCGGCGTGTTTCACTGCTGCCTGGAACCGCGCCTTGTTCCTCGCCGGATCGCGACTCTTCGTTGCGTAGTGTTCCTCATAATCCAAACACTGATCCTCGCGCACCCACCCGAAGGAATTTTCGCCAAAGAAAACCACGAGCACTTCATTTTCTTGACCCATCGCGCGCGCGTTCTCTGGAACAAAGTCGCCGTCTAAATCTACGCGCAAACCCGGCCAGAACGGATGACCCGGAAGTTTCGCCCAGACAAGCTGATTCTTCCTCTGCGACGCCAATCCGACGCCTGCGATGAATGTCATCGTGCCCGGCGTGGAACCCGGCGAACCGGTGTCGCCGTCGAGCGATCCCGGCGTGCTGCTCCGTCTACGACGCTTGGTGTCCTTATCGATGGACGCGTCCGCGGATCTCTTCGCCTCGTCTTGGTCGACGACGAGATGAGCGCTCTTCGTCTTGATCAGAGGTAATTTACGCTCGACGAGCGTCGCCGGTTGCGCCGCCGCCGCCGCGTCGATGGTTGGCGGCGCCGTCGCGTCGTTTTGACCCGAGGGCGCGGGAGCGACCACCTCGCTCTTCACTCGAGGCCCCGCGACCGCCGCGACGACGTTTCTATTCGTTTCGTCTTCTAATGCTTCTAATTGCGGCGGCACCTCCCATCCAGCCTCTCTCATCACGCGCGCGCACTCGACGGCGACGTGTCGAGGCACCAACGGCCCCCCTTCGAAAAACGACGTGGAGATGAAATTTCCCAGACACGGCATCTCGGTGATCTGTCGAATGAACGGCGACGAGAGCGCGCTCATGCGCCCGTGACCGACGTTAAACGCCGCGCTCGGCCACGATTCCGGCACGGGCTCGAGAAAAGGCACCGCGTCCGCCGTAAACTTCAAACTACACGGATCGGCGAGACGCGCAGCGAGCCAATACGAACTCGCCACGCACCCTTGCGTCGCCGCCAACGCGTTCCATCGCGCCTGTAACTCCTCGCCCTGACTCCCCTGCGCGCTCGGTCGCGTCGTCATCGTCCAACCGGGTGGAAACCCTTGCAATCGCTCGGCGTCGTGCACGCTCAGAGGCATCAACCCGCCCGCCGCCGTGAGCACGCACGCGTTCGACTCGGGGTAAAACCCCTCGCACACGTCCGCGTACGCGCACAACCCGCGCTCGGGATGTCGATTAAACACAAACGTGTGCTCATTCTCCTCCGTTTTGGCGCCGATTTTCAACGATCCCGCATCCTCCGTCAATAATATATCCCTCGGATCGCCGCACCGACTCGCGCACACCAAGACGCGCGCGCTCACGTCTGGCGTCCCAAACGTCGCCGAACACACCGTCCTGTGCGCCCACTTATACCCCAACCGCTCTAATTCCGCACAAAACTCATGCATCAACGGCGCCTCCCCATTCACACCTCGATCCAACATCTTCCCTCGTCCCTCGACCACCAACCACGGCGTCCTCGCGCTCGTCGCCAACCGCACCGCGTGTTTCAACGCGCCCGACGCGCCGTTCCTCGTCCACGATTCTCGCCACGATCCCTCGTACTCTCGCGCCATCGCCCCACATATCAACACATCGACATCCCCCGGTAATCCCTCCATCTCACTCGCCTCTCTCGCTTGTCGAACTCCCTGAAATCGCGCGTGCAAGACCCGTCTCGCGTCCTCGTCCGATTCGCACTGCGTCGTCACCGCGTGTCCAGCCCTGGTGAATCTGCGCGCGTCGAGCGATCGAGTCACGAACGCGCGCGCGAGACGACGCGCGCGAATTCGTGAAAAAAACCAATCGTCGTCAGTCCATCGTTCGACGCGGTCGCGCGGTCGGTCGCGACTCGGTCGTCGCGTCGTCGGTCGTCTCGTCGTCCTCGTCGCCGCCGGCCGGTCGGTCGTTTCATTCATTCGTTCGCGTCGTTCGTCCGCTCGCACCCGTAATCCACCGCCCCGGCGCCCGTGTACATGGTGACGACGCGAAGACGATCGCCTCGTCGCTCGATCGGCTCCATGGTGGCCGATGCGCGCGCGCGCGTGACGCCACCGCGCGCGCGCGGACGCGGTCAACGCCCGCGCGGTGGAGGTGGAGGTGGAGTCCCTCGTTCGTTGAGTCGTGAATCGTGAATCGTGAATCGTGAGTCATGACTCGTGCATGCGCGGTGGAGGTGGAGGTGGAGTCCCTCATTCGTTGAGTCGTGAGTCGTGGATGTGAGTCATGACTCGTCAATTGGTGGGGTCCGGTGCACGCCGCGCGTCGGCGGGCCGTCGCGCGCGACGACGGACGGACGACGACGGACGACGACGGACGACGACGGGATGGCGGACGAGACGACCGAGAGCGAGGAGGACGTGTGTTTCGATCCGGACGCGTACGAGGACGCCGAGGACGACGACGAGGATGAGGGAAGACGAGGGAACGATGACGATGACGATGGGACGCGACCGACGACGACGACGGGAACGGGACCGACGATCGACGACGCGTTGCGTCGAGCGACGGCCGAACGACGAGAGGTGATGGACGCGTTCGACGCGATGCTCGTCGAAAAGTTTCCGGGGACGACGGGGGCGGACGCGCGATGGGAACGGGCGTTGAGTAAAATCTCTCGAGACGCGCGGTTTCGCGCCGTCGGCGCGCACGGCGCGCGGAGATCGTGTTTCGATACGTTCGTGAGACGAATGCGAGAGGAGAGAGAGGTGGAGAAGAAGCGAAAGCGGGAGGTTGGTGCGGAAGACGCGGTGATGAGACGGGAACGCGCGATGCGAGCGAGAGAGGCGGAGGCGAGGGACGCGCGGCGCCGGGACGAATTCGAGGCGAGACGAAGAAAGGAACGATTACGCGATCGAGAGGCGGAGGATGGGTTCAGGGCGCTGTGCGCGGAACGCGTGAAGACGTATTCTCGATCGTACGAGGAGGCTGATTTATTCGACGATCCGATGGGTCGAGACGACGTGTCCGCGCTCGCCGGCGGCGAGGCGCGCGCGAGGCAGATTTACGAGGAACATCGCGCGGCGGTGGAGGAGACGCTCAAGCGAGAGTTCGGGAAACTCGTGCGTAGAATTCTAGATAGACTCATCGTCGCCGCGGTGAGCGATGAGTCCGCCGCGGAGACGGCTCGACGCGACGCCGCGTCCGGGGCGTCGCTCGACGCGCTCTTCGACGGCGCGGCGTCGTACGCGCGCGCCGCCGACGAGGAACGCGGCGAACTCGATCTCGTGGACGACGTCATGTTCACCCTCGTGCCCGAAGACGATAAAAAGACGATGTGGAGCGCGTGCGCGAAAGAAATATTAGCGAGACACGACGTGCGACTCGAGTAGAGAAAAACGCGCTATTCAATCAAACGAATGAATGCACTGCGTGAATGCAGGAATGAAGGCGTTAAACAAACGCCGAGTCGATCGATCCACGCGCACCGTTCCCTTCGTTCGCGCCCTCACCCCCATCGATCCATCCATCGAATCTCCTGTGAAAGAAAGGTGGCGGGGCGTCAGCGTCGAGAGTAAACCCCGTCGAGTAACCGCGTGGTCGCCGCGGCGGACACATGACTGTGCTTCGGCGAGATGCTCGACGGGAACGCCCTCACACGAGAGCTCCGCGATCGAGGTCCACGATCCTTCAGATCCGGCACTCTCTGCCTCAGCGCCCGGGGATTTTCGCCCGGTGGTGACATCGAATTCGCATGCATCGCCGCGCGAGCTCGGAGCGTCGATCCGACGAGCGAAGCGTCGCCATCGCATCGCTCGTCCCTCGCGCGCGCGAATCCTCGCACACACCGAAAGTGTCCCTTCGCGCGCGCCCCTACCTGCGTTCAAAATCCATCGCGCGCGCGCGGTCGTCGCGTCACGCGCGCGACACGGTGACGATTCACGCGCGACTGGGAAAAAGGGCAAAAAGGGCAAAAAGGGGCAACGGGGGGCACCAGGGGAACAGGGACTGTTTCATGAGTCATGACTCGTTAAAAACGCCAACCGACGCGTGCCCACGTCGTCCACCTCGCGACACGATCATCGGCAGAGCGCGTCCGTTCGTTCGACGGTCCGAGGGCGATCTCGAGACGCGGCGGAGGGTGAAAGACGTCTCCGTCGATCGAGAACCGGTCGAGCGAGAGGGATCGGGGAACGGAGGGCGACGGAGGGCGAGACGCTCGGATTGGATTGGATTTCATTGGGTTTCATTCATTCGATCCATCCATCGCGCGCGCGGGGGGGGACGAATTTCGACGAATTTCGACGAAACGGGAGACGCGCGTGGACGATGATGACGGTCGTTTCGATGTCGTCGGTGACGACGGGGACGACGCGTCGTCGTCGAGGGGAGGCGCGACGGGGCGCGCGGAGCGCGGCGCGCGGAGCGGCGGAGCGCGGCGGCGACGCGTTCGACGCGGTGACGACGAGAGAGACGCGCGCGAACGCGAGCGTGGATGGAATGAAAGATGCGCGTGCGTTGGCGCCGACTCGCGGTGTCGGGCGAGAGCGAGTCGTGGCGACGGTCGGGACGTCGTCGACGGCGGCGGCGACGAGGGCGCGGGAGGCGACGAGCTCGGGGCGAGGCGCGCGCGCGGTGAGTCTCGGTGGCGCCGCGGTCGTCGTCGGTGGGGCGGCGGCGGTGGCGATGAATCGCGTGATGAAGACGAAATCGGGGGGGGAGGATCCGGAGATGCGGGTGTTGGATCGGTACGCGGATCTCATCATCGACGCGTACGACATTCCGATCGTGCCTAATTTCGCCGAGGGCACCGTGTATCGTGAGATTTGCAAGACGGCGTACGAGATGGCTTTGAAGAATATGACAAACAACGTAGCTAGGTCCAACGTCCTCGGACACCCGATCACGCTGTCCAACACGCTGAATTTGACGCACATTCCGACGAAGAGCGGCATTAAGGAAAAGGAGCTCAACGCGTTCATCGACGACTTGGTGGGAGAGACGAACGGCATACCCGTATTGCTTCCGGGACCGATCGAGCGCGTCATGTACACCAACGGCGTACTCACGGGCTGGACGGTTTTTGAAGACTCTTTGAAAACGTTCAAGTTGCAAATGTTTGATCGAGAATTCGTCTTCAGTGTCTCCGACGACGACGACGGTAAACGCCTCAGACGGACCACGAGCGGTAGAGACGTGTTGGACACGATGCCGGAACTGTCGGACGACCTGTATGTTGAGATCGCGAGGAAAGAACTCAAACTCCCGGGCCCGACGAACGTGTTTCCTCAGTTGCAACGAAACATCGCCAAGGTGGCGGTGGGTACGTTATCCGAGGCGGTGACGCTCGAGGCAAAAATCAAGGGTTTTACGGTTGAATTAGCGCTAGATCCGTACGATGAGAGCAACGCCCACGCGTTTGCGACGGTGTCGTTCGGTGAAGAAGATCGCGAAGAAACCAAGCGCGCTATGGAGGATCTGATCGAGGTGTGCGTCGACGAGTACATGGTGACTCGCTCCATGGCCATCTCTTCCGTGTTTTTACCCCGAGCGATCGAACGTCAGACTTACATCAACATTCTTCGCGGACTGTTCGGGGACATCGCCAAGGAACCGGTGATGACAAGCTTGGGTTTCGACATTTCCATGCGTTTGATGCGCCCGGATCCTTCGTCTTCGGCGGAGGATGATGACGCCTCCACCAAATCTCTCGACGAATCTTCTTCCGGCCGCAAAGGCGAGAACGGAACGAGGACCAATCTTGACATTTTGTCTAACGTGGGTGATGGGCTCCGTCGCGGCGAATTTAGGCGCCTCGCGTCGGAAGCGCGCTCACTCATGGGAATCAGTCTCGAAGGCGACGAAGATATAGCAAGAAAAGAGGCGCAAAAGGAAACCAGAAGAGCGATCGCAGAGTTTGTCGACTACTTGCTTCGAGATCCCATGTACAACGTGAAGGCGATTCCGGATAACATCGAGCGTCTTCTCTACATTAACTGCTTCGAATTGATTGTCGACGTTTTGTCCACGGTGCTTTCAGATTTCGAGTTGGACATGCTCGGACGACGGATTCGCATGGAGGTGCAGAAAGCTCCGCCGAGAAGTGTCAAGTCTCTCACTCGATTCCGTCCGGACGCGAATGCGCTCAACGAGCTCACAAGGGAGTTTGAGCAAATGCCCGCGGTGAGAGAAATCATGACGAACGTATTCGCCTTCGTGCTCGCGTTCGTCGCGCAGTTATTGTCAGATTTCGAAGTCACCGTGGTCGGACGTCGCCTGAACACAGCCCTGTCCAGACGTGATGATGCTGTCTTGATCGATCCGGTGAATACCCCCGCGACTGACGCTTTGAACGAAACCCTGCTGAAAGTTATCGAAAGTTTCGCTCAAGACGTTTTCGCCGTTTCAGCTCGCGCTGGGACGAATGTCGGAGGAAGCGTCGAGACGCGAACCCGAGCGGAGATAGACTTTGATAAAGAAGCGTTCGCACTGTTCGAAAGTAACGCTTCGAAACCGGACGACAAGTTTCCGTTCCCGTATCTCAATCCGGAACAGTTTGCGACGATCATCGACATATTTATCGACACAATTGTGCCCGGCGCTACAAACTGGGACTCTCACAACGAAACAGTTCAAAAAATTACGAGAGCCGCCGATTTAAACGGAGATGGCGTCATTCAATGGGCTGAATGGTACTATTCGGCAAAGGCGATCAACGACGCCATTCAGAAAGAAAACTCGGAAAACGTCGCGACAGTACCTCGCAGTTAAAGAAACAGTTAATGTAATATAACACCGCGCGCGAAAGCAAGCTATTTTATGTGTGCACTTATGTGAACTTCGTTCTCCGCTTCGTCTTGTTCGTCCTCCTCGACGAGGGCTTCCTCCGCGTCTTTCGTCTGTTGAGCAGCCTTTGTCCTTCGAAGATGACTGTTGTTGACGGTGCTCGACAAGACAGTACCGACAACGGCCGTGCAGATGGCGGACACAACACCCGCGGTGGCGCGTCTTTTGTAACGGCGAATGAACGTCTTAAACTTATCGTTCGATAAGAGATTGTAAAAGCTTTGCTTGGTCGGCGGCGGAGGGAGACGTCTAAACTTTGCCGTGTACGGAATGGCTTGTTTCAACTTGTTCCAGCGATCGAGCGCCTTTTGCCTCTTCACACCGGATAAACGGATGCGCTTTTGTTCCGCCTTGGTGGCAAAATAATTCTTCTTCTTCAGATTGTGTTTTGATTTGTTAAACAAGGGATCGTCCAATCGTCTTTCCAGAACCGAGAGTAATCCGTCGAGACCGTCGAGGACGCCGCGAAGTCTCGCTCTCGCGGCGAGTAATTCACGCGCCTCCTTCCTCGTCAGTAGTTTAGACGTCTGCGACTGTAGCATCGCTAAACGACGAATCTGAAGCTGTAACGGAAGCATCCATCTGAACCACGGATCGGCTTGTAAGTTTTCTTGTTGCGCAGCCAACGTCATCTCGTCCATGCCGCCGTCTCCGCCTTGCATTAATTGTTGCTCGTACAGCATCTGCGCCTCCTCCAGTTTCATGACGAATTCCGTGTACAACATGTGCGGATTCACTTGACTCTGAGACTGCGCGTGTTCGCCTCCGGATTCCAAGGTGTGAAGTTTACCGAAGACCTCCGCCAACGCTACCTGCGTATCGCGGAACAAGCGCATGGGAAATCTGCTGAGGCGCTCCTGCGGTTCGATGCTCAACAGCGACCGCCTGGGCACGCGCGCGATTCGACGCTCTTCCAAAGCTTCCTTTGAAAAATATGTCTCGTCCTCGTTCAGGGAAGAATCGATGCGAAGAAAGATTGAAGATTTATGCTTCTTTTTGTCATGACTTTTTTCATCCTCCTCCAATCCGCACGCACGAATGTGCACGGCGGCGAACACCTCGGTCAAACGCTCGGTCGGCATCGTGGCATCGTACCGATCAGTACTCACTTCCAACTCGTGCGCGACTCTGTCCAGCTGCTGATCCAACGCGTACTGCCACGTGTCTTGTTCGCTCACGCCCTCCATTTGTACCCCTCGCTGAAATTGTTCCACCCAGTGCAAATATCGACACAAACGAAACAGCGTCGAGTTCACCGCCTCATTCGGGTTATCGGGATAATGCGCCGAGAAGTAATTCGCCCGAATCTTCGGAGGTTCCCCGACCCTTCGCCTCGGCGGCGTCCTTAAGATGTAATCCAATCGATGTTTCAAATCTCGCGCCGCCGCGCGAAGCGGACCGCTCAACAGACGCCGCACCTGCGCCAATCGCGCCTTTCGCTCTTGATTCTGTCTCGACACCTCCCTTCGCGCCTCTTTTATCTCATCTTGGTACCCTCCGACCACCTTATACGCCAATCCCGCGAGCAACAGACCGGATAACGTCCCCGACACCCCGGCGATGACTTTCACCGCCATGTTCGTCATCAAATTCTGTTGAAAGTTCCCGAGTCCCTTGATCTTCCCACCGAAATCCTTCAATCGATCGAGCGCGCCGTTCTGACCGTCCCTACTCTCGCGCGATGATTTTCCGCGCCTTCCGAATCGTCCACGCACGTCGACGTCGATCTCGCGACCACCGAGTTGGATTTTCGGAATGGTCACGCGGAATGGACCGACGAGCGCATCCCTCGCGTTCGTCGCCGACGCATCGCCGCCGCGACACGGTCTCTCGGTGGAGGCGTCGGCGTGGTGTTCTTTAGGCGCGCGAGTGCCCGGTATGCGCATGACGCCGCGCGCGTGCGTGTGAAGACGCGAACGAATGGTGACGGGCTCGGCGGGGACGCCGAGGGCGTCGGCGGAGACGCGGAGACGCGGAACGCGGAACGCGCGCGTACGCGCGAGGCTCGGGGAATCGAGGTGTGTGAGGGTGGCTAAAGCATCGTGAACACGACGACCGCGTGATCGGACGGGAATCTGGCGTTCGGGAAGAAGGCGTCGGGGTCGAAATCGAGCGCGCGCGGCGCGCCGGCGGTGGAGAAATCCACGGCGTTGACGCGCCGAACGGACGGCGGCGGCCTCGTCGTCGTCGTCGTCTCGCGCCCGGTGTCGTCGGGAGCGTAGATCAAGACGTGGTCTTTGGGGTGTCGATCGGTGAGCGGACTCGTCAGGACCTCGGCTCGAGGCACGGCTTTGTTGAGTTGCGCCTGGAGATGGGTTCTGGCGCTAAACGTGGTGAACGCGTCTCTCTCGACGTCGACGCCGGCGAGCGTCCAACACGATTTGAACGCGGTCTCTCTCTCGAGAAACTCGATGAAATCGCGAACGCCTTGTTTTTTACCGTCGATGTGCGCGACGTGCGTGTTGGCGTCCATGCCGAAGACGCACGCGGCGACCGCGTCGGCGTTGTCGCGAACGTACGCGTTCGCGGCGGCGACGATGGTCTTCGTCTGTAATCCGTCCGTGTCGCCGTGAAACGAGCACAGGAGGACGCCGCGAACGATGAAGGCGCAAAAGTCACCCTTTGAAAACTTACTCGATGCCTCGCCGAGGGAAGCCATGATGTCTCCCGTCGCCTCGACGACGTCCTCGTCGCCGGCGAACGACTTGGAGACGAGAAGAATTGAATTCTGGTCTCTCTTCGTGTCCATCTCCTCGGGACAGAGAATAATGTACCTCGACACCAATCCCTCGCGCGCGCGCATACCTTCCACGAACGACGCGCCGACTTCCTGTAAGAAACACACCGATAACGTCTCGTCGTCGTCTTCGGCGTCTTCGGCGGGCGACAACAAACATTTTTCCAAGACGTCGAGCGTGCGCTCCGCCTTACACTTGACCAACGAATCCACCAACTCGGCGCGAATTTTCTGCCACCCCTCGAACGACCCCGCCGCTCTCGTCGCCACGCGCACCAACGCCGCGTCGAACGCGCACAGATACAACGCCTGTAAAGGAATCGACGCCTCCTCCTCCTCCTCGCTCGTCGCCGGATACTTGGCCCTCTTGATCGGAATAAATCTCTCAAACATCGTCGTCTCCGTTCCATCGATCCCCTTCACGCGCCTCTCGAACACGTACTCCAACCATCTCTCGAACCACTCCTCCTCATTCGCCATATCAACGTCGTACCGATTGATCACCGTCGGTCGCGTCGTCGTTCCCGTCGCCGTCGACGCCGTGTTCGTCACCCTATCCGGCATCGAACACAAACGTTTCGCCCCGATCTCCGCGTCTCTCAAAAAATCAGACACGCGGTACGAACGCGTGCGATTCTCGTAGTGCGCTCGAGCGCGCCTCACCGTCGTCTCCGTGCACGCGCTCGGTCGTCCCGCGCGCGCGCGTTCGCACACGGCGGAGATCATGGCATTCGTCATCACGTCCCTCATGGCGTCCCCGGAGCCCTCGCTCGCGAGTTGATCCTCCACCGCGCGCGTGAACGCGTCGTACGTCGACTTTTCGTCGTCGTCTCCCGTCGTCGTCGTCGTCGTCGTCGAGGACGAGGCGTAATATTCGAACGGGTTGTTATTGATCGCCGCGACGTTCCACGTGCGCGCGCGAATCCCGCGCGTAAAGAGACTCGCGCGGGACGACGAGGACGTCGTCGTCATGGCACCGGTGGTCACCGCGCTCTCGCGCGCGTTCCTCGAGAGGGCGACGACGACGAGGGCGACGAGGCGTGGGATGGCGGCGGGACACCGTTTGGAATTCGCGCGCGTGTCCTCGCGCGCCGAGCGTCTCGAGACGCGAGAGAGACGCGTCAGCGCGTCATCGTCGTCGTCCGCGTCGCCCGAACGCGTCCACGGGCGACCGACGTGCGAGAGATGTCGACGGGCGTCACGCGTGTGCGTCTGCGCGCCGGTGGCGCGCGCGCTCGGGAGCCGAGACGCGAGGATTCGAAACCGCACGCGCGTGCACATCATGCAGGACAGAAAAGAGTTTCGACGCGCACTGGGGAGCGCGGTGGTGTGCGCGTTGGCGCTGGAGAGGTGTGACGTGCGGGTGTTGTTTGAGGATTTGCGCGTCGCCGGGGACGCGGTGTCGCCGCCGAAGGAGGCGTTCGGCGTGCGATTTGAAAATTTAGGACTTCTGTGGCCGAGCGAGGACGCCGAGGATCTCGGAACGTACGCGAGGGCGCGAAAGATGGCGGCGGAGACGGCGACGAGGCGAGAGGAGGGTGAAGAAGAAGGAGAGAAGGAGAAAGGAGACGAAGACGCGACGAAGACGACGAAGACGGAACGCCACGAACTCGGTGGATTGATCGTGTTGGACACCACGTGGCACCGCGCCAAGGCGATGTATCATCGAATACCTTGGCTCGCTCGCGTGCCCAAGTACCGAATCGATCCTCGACGGAAATCAAATTATCGGATTCGCAAGCAACCGAACGACGCGTGTCTCTCCACCGCCGAGTGCGTCTCCGAGGCGCTCGTCGCCCTGGAACCGGACATCGGCGCTGAACGACTCTCACTCGCGTTCGATTACATGATTGACGATCAACTCGACGCCGAGGCGAACGCCGAGGCGCGCGGTGCGAGGGAAACCGTCTCGGGCGCGGGTCGGCGGAGGCCCAGCGCGGCGTTGGCGCGCGCGCGCGCGCTCGCCGACGGACCATCGTCCGAATCCGCGTAGCGCGCGCGTGTAAATTATTAATTCTTTTCTTTCATAGCGCGCGTCCATCGTCGTCGCGCGCGTCGAATCGCCGACGCCGCGTCTCGCGTCTCGCGTCTCGCGCGCGCCGGGACGTCCAACACCAAAACGAACCTCGGGGACGGGAGTCGACGACGCGGTCGCCGACGAGACGAAACGAGACCGCGCGCGTGTCGACGAGAGATATCGCGCGCTCGACGCGCGCGTTGAGCGTCGACGAGCGACGTCGAGCGACGAGTCCCGGGCCGGCGATGGGTGTTGATCGTGAGGAACGTCGAGAAGCGCGCCCGCTCTTGTCGCGCGATGCGGACGTCGAGCGAGGCGCGCGGGACGCGTACGAGGCGTCGGCGACGTCCCCGAGCGATTCCGCGGACGAGAGCGCGCGAACGGGGTGGTTTTCGACGTGGTCGCGGAATAAGTGGTTGGTGGTGTTCGCGTTCGCGGCGGCGGTGGCGGTCGCGGAGGGGATTCGCGGGACGTATTTCAGCGATACTGATATTAAGAAGGAGCGCGAGATGAAGAATAAATTTCAAGAGATCGTGCGCGGCGGTGATGACGGGTACTACGAGATTTCGCGTCGCAAGAAGGCGGTGGAGCAGTCGAAGAAGGATAGCGCGCTGTTTTACAACTTTATTCACATTCCAAAGACGGGAGGAACGTATTTCCATCAGGTGGTGCGACAGGCGGAGCGAAGAGTGAATAACCGTCATAAAATGGCGCAACTCGGTGATGCGGTGTTCCCGAGAAACGAGACGCCGTTCATGCATTGGCAGACGTACCCGCTGGTGGACACAACGAGGGCGCGCTACGAGGATACGTTTGAACGATTTACGACAGGGACGCCGGCGGAATATTTCGGAACAGAACGTCTGCGCGACCTGTACGAGAAAGGAATTCGAATATTTAGTAAAGGTTCGTACGGTATGGGGTTGTGTGAGCGCGTGAACGCGCCGTGCGTGTACTTGACGGTGCTGAGAGATCCCGTCAAACAATTCATCAGTCATTACAAGTACTCGTGCCTCGCCGGGGCGGAGAATCGACGCTTGTGGAACGACGAGATGAAGGCGAAGGGTGCGTGCGATTTAGGAATTTTAGAGTGGTACGACTATTTGGGTGGGGACAATTGGCTCCACCTGCTCGCGCCGGGGAAGAGCGACAACAAGGACGCGCAAGTGAGCGCCGCCATAAAGAATTTGGACGCCCCGTGCTTTCGATACCTCTTGTTGGATGCACTCAACGACGGCGTCGAAAAGTTGAAGAAGTTACCGGATTTCAGACATCTGGACATTGATGTGCTCGATGAACGCGCGAACAAGAACGCGTCTCCCGGGCTCGGCGCGAGAGAGTCGGAGCAGTTGCTCAAGTACACCAATGATGAAAACGTCATGCGGGAACTCCAACAACGTTTGAAACGTCCGCTCGCCGTGTACGCGCACGCGGTTCGACAATACGAAGATCAATGGGCGAGATCGCTGTTTTCGTGTTGACGGTACATGTACATTAGTTTTTGCTTAGCGCACTAGTTTGCAGTTTGCGTCACCCCCACGCTCCCGGCTTTTCCCACCGCCCCGCCACGCCGTCCGGTCGCTCGAATACCAACCCTCGCGTGTCCACCCCCGCCTCTTCCTCGAACGCCGTCGCCTCTCGTTCTAACGCCTCCATCACCTCCGTCCCCACCGCGCACCGCAGCCCCTTGTTCACCGATTTATTCTTCTTGGCGCGCGCCACGCACGCGCGACTCTTGCACACGTACGCGCTCCGTCCGTGCGCCCCGTCGTCAATCACCACCCGCGTCGTCTTCTCTTCTCGCACACGAATCACTCGAAACATCTCCTCTCTCGCGCGCATATTTTCGCATCCCACGCACGTGCGCACGCGTCGTCGTCGCATCTCCGCCTTGGTCCACCCTTGACGCGCCTTGGGTCGATGACACGCGCGGTCTCGCGCGCGCACGCGAGGTTTCGCCGCGTCTCTCTTTCGCTGCGTTCGCGCCGCGCGCGAGACGGCGTCGTGATACACATCCAGAATCGATCGAAACCCGTATTCTCGCTCGATGACGTCGACGCGCGCGACGATGTCGTCCCGCGCGTCGACGCGCCCGTCCGCCGCCGCCGCCGCCGCCTCGCGCGCGTGGCGAGCCAACGCCGCGGCGGCCGCGAACGAACCGTCCGCGGCGCGCGATTCCGCGAGACCGAGGAGCGCGCGCGGACCACCGCACGCGTCGGCGATGGCGGTGGAGACCTCGCGCTCGGCGGCGACGACGAGGCGCGACGAGCGGCGCGCGCGGGACCGCGAGAATGATGACGTCCCGGACGTCGACGCGCGCGAGAGACGCGACGGACGCGCGCGGGGGGACGACGCGCGCGAGGACGACGTCACTCGCGAGGGTTGTGCGGCGCCGTGCGCGCGCGCGGGCGTCGTGAACATCGGTACGCGCGTCGAAGAGTGCGGCGGCGAGGCGGCGGCGGCTCGGGCGAGACGCGGGGAACGACGCGACGCCTCAAAAAACCGAGACGCGTTCGACGGGGGCACACGCGCGAAACGTCGCGATCGCCCTCGTCTCGCCGACGACGACGACCGGTCGGTCGATGATGTACGCTCGCGTTTCGTAATTCAATTCAATTCACGCGTCGCGCGCGCGCGCGCGTTTTCACTCCTTCGGCGTTCGCCGCGCTCGCCCCCCCCCCCC
>MDTD01111010.1_pt1 | contig 42534 bp, 30 predicted proteins | sample 811221 | NCBI WGS metagenome assembly MDTD01 (sample SAMN05326646, study PRJNA326480) | marine metagenome | isolation source: seawater | place: Pacific Ocean: South West | collected 2011
CACCGACGACGCCCAGCGCGCCCAGGTGTGGTCGCGCACCGTGCGCGCGCGGCCCGCCTCCGCCAGCGCGACGCGCCGGTCCTCATCAGCGAGCAACACCCTCGCGGTCCGCGCCAGCGTCGCGGGGCTGTCGAACGACTCGATCTCGGTCCCGATCTCGAACAGCCCGTCCAACCCGGCGCGCCGCTCGCAGAGACACGGGACGCCCGACGCGGTGATCTCCAGCGGCTTGAGGTTCAGGCCCACATCGTCCTGCCACCGCATGACATTCAGCGCCAAGCGGCCCCTCGCGTACACCCCCGACATCGCGTCGTAGGGAACGGGGCCGATCATGGTCGCCCTGTGCGGCCAGCCCTTCAGCGGGTCGACACCGAACACCGCGACATCGAACCGAGACGAGAGCCAGGTGACGAGAAACGCGCGCCGGAACTGGTCGATCGAGCGTGCGGCGTCCGCCATCGTGACGAACACCGCGGGCCTCGTGCGCAATGCCGCGATCGCCTCGGCGTGCTCGTGCTTCATCGCGTCGAAACGCTCGGGCAGCGCGACCCCGGGCTCGTCGAGCTGGCTCGCGACCCACGCGTCGATCAGCGCCTCCATCGCGGGCGACCCGATCCCGCCCTCGGTTGCGAGCCGGCGCATCGCCTCCGTCGCGCCCGGCGCGAGGTCGGCACGGATCGCGCGCAGATCGGGCTCGTCGGATTCGAGTTCACGCAGCATGCGGTCGGTCGGGGGCGGATCGCCGGGCCCCACATTGATCACGAAATCGTGCGCGCGCGGCACGCCCGGCGCGGGCCTGAAGACCTCGGTGTTCACGCCGTACGGCTCCGCGAGCGTCCGCCCGAACCCCAGCATCTCGCGCATCTCTCGGGCGGTCCCGCGGTTGTTGATGACATTGAGCAGTTGGGGCTCGCGCAGCATCGGGGCGCCGAAGTTCTGGCGGAACTGGGTGTTGTGGGCCCAGTGCGGCGCGTCGAGCCAGAACATCACATGTGGGATATCGACCCTATTGAAGTAGGTCCGGGGCACGGACCCGCCCTCTGCGGAGACACCGAACGCGTACAGCGCGTTCGCCCACATCCCCATCGTGAAGTCGATGTTGTTCGCGTCGATCAGGCGGCGGACCAGCTCGCCCGCGCCCTGATTGAAGAACGCGCGCATCTGGGGCGGGTGCGGCCCGTTGTTCACCGCGAACATGGGCTCGAGCTCCCACCGGATGACCTCGTGCCCCGCGTCGCGGAAGCCCGCCTCGACATCGAGCAGGATGTCGCGGGAATTCGTCCCGGGATGCGCCGTCAGCAGAATCCGCACCGATGCCCTCCGATCGCGTGTCGTCGCGTCCAGAGGAATCGGCGAGATCGACTCTTCAGCATGGAGAGTCGGGCGCGGATGGGCCGCCCCGCGCAACAAAAACGAGGGGTGGACCCCTCGTTCCGGGCTCTCCTCTCCCAGCAGGGCAAATCGGCCGGGGACACTCCTCCTGTCCCCGGCCGTTGGCCGAAGCGCGGGGTGGCCCCACGCCAGCGGCTGCTTATCTCTCTCTCTTCTCCCACGAACTTGGGGCCCAGAACAGGCCACCCCCTCCTGCAGCGGACGGAAAGGTAGCGTACCGAAATCCCGGCCCGTCGCAAGCGCCTGACTCCGGATTTCTGCGGAGATAACAAAGAAAAAATGTGGATCCACCCATTCAGTCAGCGAACGGATCCAGGCTGATTAAGTAAATGCCCGCGCTGTACTTATGAAAACGCCACGGGCCGGGGTCCTTCAGGCCCGCGGGCGGCTGGAACCACGGGGCGGACCTTTCCGGGATGCCCGCTTCCGGGCTCTCTGGATCGACGCGGAGCAGCGCGAGGACGGGCCCATCCGGAAGGTCCGCGGGAAGTTCCCCTCCGAATCCGGGAATCCAACGCACGCGGAGGTCGTGCCCCGCGGCCCGCGCCGATCGCTCCAGCGCGAGCAGCAGTTCGGGGCGGGCCTCGATCGCGTCGTCCGCGATGACGGTGACGGGCCGATCGGTCGTTCCGAGGAAGGGCCCGAGTGCGTCGGCGATGTGCGCGCCGACGGGGGTCGCAGAGGTCGCCCGCCGGTTGGCCTCGATCGTGCGCACATAGACGAACGCGCCGATCAGCAGCGCGAGCACGAGCACGGCGGGCCGCCCCAGCGTGAGCACGCGCGCGATCCGGTTGCGTGTCGGCACGAGCCACGACCCGAGACCCGAGAGATAGGCCCCCGCGAGGGGGGGGAGCAGGCAGGCCGCGGGGAGGGTGTACCGCGGATTGCGCACGCCGAAGAGCATGAAGACCAGCACGGCAAGCAGCCAGGCGAGGGCGAGCGTGCGCGCGAGGCTGAACCGGTCCGGGGTCCAGTCGGGGTGATCCCGGTTCGCTTCGGTTCTCGCGTCCGGCCCCCACGGGAAGAGGAGGGCGAACGAGGCGGGGAGCATCGAGCCGAACGCCGCGAACGGCAGGGTCAGGACCCCGACGAGCATCCCGGGCTCGAACATGAACGCGGAGGGAGACTGGGTCACCGGAGGCTGGGGCTGCACGGACGCGGCTCGGGCGATCAACCAGAACAGGGCCCCCACCACAACGAGCGCTGGCACGAGCGTGACCCACAGGGCTCCCCCGAGCGGGCGGAGGGAGCGGCGTTGGACGCAGACCACCGCGACAATCCCCAGAACGACGGGTGCGGACGCGGGGCCCTTGGCGAGCGCGAACCAGACGATCCCGAGCGACGCGATGATCGCGGACATCGCCTTTGTGCGCATCGAGCGGGCGAAAACGAGCGCGTCGATCAGGAAGAGCGCCGCGAGCATGGTGCCCAGGTTGTTGAGCGCCTCGATCTCCGCGGCTCGGCCCGATTCCCACAGGACCGGCATGAGCGCACAGGCGAGGCCCGACGGCAGGGCGGCGCGCGGGCCGAACCAGCGACGGGCGAAGCAGAACGCGAGCAGCGCCATCGCGGTGCACGCGAGCGCCGAGACCGCCCGGGCGGCGAAAACCGTTTCGCCCAGCAGCGCGGAGGCGAGCGCGATCGCCCAGGGCATGCCCGGGGGCTTGCGGAGATAGGGCTGCTCGAACATGCGGGGGACGAGCCAGTCGTCGAGACCCCGCGCGTGGTCGAGCATCTCGTAGGCGGGGATCGCTCGGTGCGCCTCGGTGCTGTGGAAGCCGCCCGTGCCCAGACCCAACCAGTACACGAGGGCGCACACGCCGAGCAGGACGAGGACCTGCAGCGCGGGCTGCGCGAGCGGGTGCGGCGGGCCCGGGTCGGTTGGAGCCTCGGCGCTCACCCGCCCGGCTCTCCGTTGAAGGGCTGATCGGGCTGGTAGGGGATGGATCCTCCCTCGCGGAATGCGCGCTCGATTTCGTCTTTCCAGGCGCGATACATCGCGGGGAGTCGGGGATTGTCCTCGGGGTCGTGCCGGTACTCGCGGGTTTCGAGCAGCGCGTCGTCGTCGTCCCAGCCCTGGACCAGGCTCCGGTAGAGCGCGACGGCGCAGCCCGTGCGTTGCGAGCCCGCGGCGCAGTGCACCAGCACCGGCTGGGCGGCGGGGTCGTTCATGATGCGGAGGGCCTCCGCGTAGCGGTTCGGGTCGCCCGTCGCGTCCCCGTTGAGATTGAGGACATGACGCTTCACGCCCAGCATCTCCGCGGCCCGCTGCTCGCGTCGCTCGGCGGCGGGGTCGTGATCGTGGGCGCCGAAGTCGATCACGGTCCGGATCTCGTGCTCGCGGACGACCTTGGTCAGGGCCGCGGTGGTGAGTTCGCCCGAGCGGTAGACCGCGCCCTCGCGGACGACCCCGAAGTTCTTGGGCACGAGGTTGGGGACCACGCCCTGCACGACGAAGAGGCCGACGAGAAAGACGATCGCCGCGATGAGGAAGGCGTTTCGGGCGAAACGCGGCCACGACCATCCGCCGGATCGGCGACCTGCTCTCGTTGGTGAATCAATCTGTTCGGCGGGGGTGGATTCCGCCGATGAGGTGTTTGGCATGCTAAATGCTAGGGAGGCGGGGTTGCGTGACGGCGGCGACGGCTAGAGTCCGGTTGATGAGCGATGCGAGCGATCCATCCGGGACGGGCACGGGCGGTGCGGGGGCGAAGGCGAGCGCCACATCGGGCCCGGTCGCGCGCGCGTCGGCGTACCCCGCGCCCGTGGATCGGTTGATCGCGGAGCTCAACCGGTTGCCCGGCATCGGCCGGCGGTCCGCCGAGCGGCTCGCCTTCCACTTGCTCAAGGCTTCGACGGACGAGGCGATGGGCCTTGCTTCGGCGATCGCGGAACTGAAGAAGACGGTGAAGCACTGCTCGGTGTGCTTCAACCTGACCGACGAGGATCCGTGCGTGATCTGCGCCGATGCGCGCCGGGATCGCGGGACGGTGCTGGTGGTCGAGCAGCCGCGCGATCTGATCGCGCTGGAGCAGACCGGGATGTACCGGGGGACCTATCACATCCTGATGGGGCGGCTGAGCCCGCTGGACGGGGTGGAGCCCGAGGACCTGACGATCTCGGCGCTGCTGGCGCGGATCGCGGACCCCGCGAAGAACGCGGGCGGTGAACGCGTCACCGAAGTGATCCTGGGCCTGAACCCGACGCTGGAGGGCGACGGGACCGCGATGTTCCTGCACGATCAGCTGGCGGGTCGCGACATCAGCGTGAGCCGGCTGGCGCGGGGCCTGCCCAGCGGGGGCTCGCTGGAACTGGCGAACAAGGCGGTGCTCGCGGACGCGATCGCGGGGCGGCAGCGGATGTGAGCGAGGACGCCGGGCACCGGGGACCAGGCTCCGGGCTCGGCGAGAAAGCAAACGCCTGGTGACCGGTCTCTGGCGTCTTTCCCGTGCGATTCGAAACCAGCCAATCCATGAAGCTCGGCCAGCAGATGAAGCTGGCGCCCAGGATGATCCAGTCGATGGAGATCCTGCAGATGTCGCTCGCGGAGCTGGAAGAGCGGATCGAGCAGGAGCTGGCGAGCAACCCGACGCTCGAGCTTGTCGAGCACGAACGCGACGCGGCGGACCGCGCCGACGCGAACCTCGAACGCGCGGGCGAGGGCGAGCTGGATATCTCCGAATCCGCGGCCGACGACTTTGCGCGGCTGGATTCCTACGAAGAAGCGAACCCCGACGCGGCGGAGAACACCTTCGACGAGGACCGGCGCACGACGAGCGAGCGCGACGGGTTCGACCTCGACCGCCTGCCCTCCACGCGGGTGAGCGCCGCGGGGGAAGAGAAGTCCGCGGCGAAGATGGAGGCGATGGCGGCGACGCCCGCGCGCAGCGAATCGCTGGGCGAGCAACTGCTGCGCCAATGGAGCGTGGTGGATGTGACCGAGCCCTTGCGTCCCATCGGGGCGGCGATCATCTCGTTCCTGGACGAGGACGGGTACCTGCGCGTGCCGCTGTCCGAGATCGCGGACAAGGCGCCGAAGCCGGACGACGCGGACGAATGGCCCCCGCCCCCCGAGGATCTGGAGCTGGCGCTGCAGGCGGTGCAGTTGCTGCTCGAGCCGGCGGGGATCGCGGCGCGGGACGCGCGGGAGTGCCTGCTGCTGCAGATCGACGCGCAGCTGGATGCGCAGCTCGACGACCTGGCGCTGGGGGAGACGGGCAACGGGCGGAGCGGGGTCGTCGCGGTGGCGCCGCTGGGTGTGCTGCGGAACGCGCGCACGATCATCGAGGATCACTTCGATGACCTGATGAAGAACCGCCTCCCGAAGATCTCGGAGGCGACGGGGATCGATCTGGACGACATCGGTCGTGCGCTCGAGGCGTTGCGCCGCCTGAGCCTCGCGCCGGGCAGGCGGCTCGTCGAGGAACGCAACGAGCCCATCATCCCCGACGCGGTGGTCGAGTACGACGAGGACAACGACCGGTACATCGCGTACCTGACCGACAGCCGGCTGCCCCAGGTTCGGCTCAACCGCGAGTACGCGCTGATGAGCAAGGACCGGAGCGTGCCCAAGGCGGACCGGGAGTTTCTCAAGAAGAACCTGAGCAACGCGCAGTGGCTCATGGACGCGGTCGAGCAGCGCCAGTCGACGCTGCTGCGGGTGATCCGCGCGGTGGTGGATGCGCAGCGGGAGGCGTTCGACCACGGGATGGAGGCGCTCAAGCCTCTTCCGATGACGCAGGTCGCCGAGCAGCTTGGTGTCCATGTCGCGACGGTGAGCCGGGCGGTGGCGGAGAAGTACCTGCTGACGCCGCACGGGGTGCTGCCGCTCCGCGGGTTCTTCACCGGCGGGATGAGCACGGAGAGCGGGGAGGAGGTCTCCAGCAACGCGATCAAGGCGGCGCTGCAGGAGATCATCGATAGCGAGGACAAGAACAAGCCCCTGAGCGACGAGGCGCTGGCAAAGGCGCTCAACGAGAAGGGGTTCGAGATCGCGCGCCGGACCGTCGCGAAATACCGGGGTCAGATGGACATCCCCGGGGCGCGGATGCGCAGGCAGTTCTCCTGAGCGCGGCGGTGCGCAACGCGGCGGCTCATTTCGTGCCGGCGAGTTTCCGCACGGTGAAGTCGAACCCGCGGACCATCGCGGCCCGGATGCCCAGCACGATGCCCAGGTAGATCGCCGCGGAGATCGCGGCACCGACCGCGAGCGCGATCCGGGCGGCGGTCGCGCCGTTCTTCGTCTGCTGGATCGTCTCGGCGAGCGCGTCCTCCGGGAGGACAGACGCGAAGAGGACGGTGATCGGGGTCGTCGACGCGAGGGCGGGACCGAGGACGGGGAAATCGCTGCCGGCGCGCCAGCCGCAGAGGCCCACGATCCCCCCGACCACCCCGACGATGCCGACGGTCGCGACGACCGACCCGATGGTGCCCTTGCTCTTGAGCGACCAGTTGAGCCCGACCATGACGCAGAAGGCGGTGAAGGGGATGAGCACGAGGCCCGCGACGAGCCCCGCCTCGGGCAGGACGATCGGGACCTGGGTCGGGGACTGGGCGAAGCGGACGGATTGGGTGACCCCGCCGTTGCCGAGCCCGTCAGTCAGGACATAGAGACCCGCGACGAGCAGCGTGCCGATCGGGACCGCGAGCAGGGGGAGCAGGTAGGCGATGAGCCCGCGCAGCTTGCCCGAAAGGTAGTCGGTGGGTGTGATGGGGGTCGTGAGCAGGAGGTCGAGGGTGCCGTCCTCGCGCTCCCGGCTCACGGCGGTCGCGGCCATGTTGATCGCGATGAGCAGGATCACCGCGGTCTCGGTCCAGACCGTCGCGAGGAGAATCTCGCGGAACTGCGAGGCGGAGACCCCTCCGGCGTGGAAGACCGCGACGAGCGCGATGCCCCCGATCGCGCCCATCGCGACGAACGAACAGCGCGCGAGGATGCGCCCGAAGGTGCTGTTGCGCGCCGTTGCCTCGCGCCAGGCGATGGGGTTCGTCCCGACGATGCGCGGGGGGCGGAACTCCGCATCCGCGGCGCCCAGGCCCATCATTCTGCGGTACCAGGGCACCCCGCTGGTTCGGCTCGCGACGGTCTGCAGCCCGCCCAGGCGGACGGTGAAGGTGCTCAGGATCAGCAGCGCGACGCTCAGCCCGGTGCTCAGCAGGCACCACGCGGTGACAGGGCTCTCGAGGAAGAGCGACGCGAGACCCGACTGCGACCCGGCCTCCGCCCTCGGATAGGTCGCGGGGTTGAGCAGCGCACGCAGCGCGAGGAAGGGGTTCACCCCGGTCCACCAGGTGACACGGCCCGCGCCGCTCAGGGTGTCCAGGGCCGCGGTGACCGCGATGTAGGTCACCACGACGATGTAGAAGGTGAACACGGCACGCTTGCCCACGACGCGGCTGACGGCGAGCGCGATCGCGATCGAGCCCACGAGCAGGGCGGCGCAGGCCGCGATGAGGTAGCTGGCGAAGATCGAGCGGGCGGGGACGCCCCCGAAGTACTGCGTGATCGCGAACAGGGGGAGGCTGCAGAGCAGCAGCCCGAGCACGAAGACGAGGCGCCCGAAGAGGTTCCCGAGCACGATCTGCCCGGTGGAGAGGGGCGTGGTGAGGATGATGTCCCAGGTCTTGGGGTTGGATTCCTGCGCGATCGCGCTGGCCATGAACACCGGCGCGAGCACACAGATCAGCACGATCTGCAGATAGGCGATGACGACGAAACTCTGCGCGCCCGCTTCGGCGAGGGCACGGTAGGAGAGGGCCCCGCCCAGCCCCGCGCCGGCGTTGATGAGCAGCGCCCAGAGCAGCACGAGGATGAGCACCGCGAGATAGATCGATCGGATGTAGTTGTGCAGGCTGCGCTTCGAGCCGTTGCCGACCAGGCGCACCGCGATTGGGTTGAGGGGGACGAGCGTCAGGAACCATCGCACGATCGCGGGCATGCGTCGATGATACGGACCCCGAGGCGCCGGGTTTCGCGGGCACGCGTTCCGGCGCGATAGGATCGACGCCTGCGACGAGGAGACGACGCGCCATGCCCAGCGGACACGCCCGGAAACTGCCGCCCGCGACGCTCAAGAAGCTGGGGGAGGCACGCAGCGCGCTCGCGAAGCACGACACCAAGGCGGCCCTCGACCTCTACAAGGCCGCCCTCGCGCAGCACCCCGACAACCCGATGATCATGGGCGAGCTGGGGCACCTGCTGGGTGTGCACGGGCGCCGGGATCGGGGCCTGGCGATGCTCGAGAAGGCGATCGGGCTCGATCCGGAGTCGTCGGACCTGCGGTGCAAGGCGGCGCGCCTGCACCTGCTCGGCACCGAGCCCGACCGCGCGCTGGCGCACCTCGAACCGGTCTGCGAGCGCGAGCCCCGCCGGCTCGAGGCCCTCGTGATGGCGGCGCAGTGCTGCGAGCGGATGAACCGCCTCGACGATGCGCTCGCGTACGCGGAACGGGCGGTGGGCGTGCGCCGGAACGATCCGGAGGCGAACCTCGTCTTGTCCCAGATCGAGACGCGTCTGAAACGCCTCGACGACGCGCGCAAGCGGCTCGAGAAACTCTGCACCAAGCGGAACCTGCCTGGCGATCTGCACCACCGCGCCCTGACGGCGCTCGGGTTCGCGCTCGACAAGCTGGGCGAGTACGACGAGGCCTTTGAAGCGTTCGGGCGTGCCGCCGAGGAGATCGCCTCCACACCCCGTTTCCAGCGCGTGGACCGGCAGCTCGCGTTCGATCGCCTTGACGCGTATCGCGGGCGGATAGACACGGGGGCGCTGCGCCGCTTTCAGGGGCTCGCGTTCGACACGCCCGCGCCCGCGTTCCTCGTGGGGTTCCCGAGATCCGGAACGACGATGACCGAGCAGGTGATCGCGGCCCACCCGCGGACCGCGACCTCCGACGAGAAGTCGTTCATCGACAAGATGGGACGCGCGCTCGTGGGCGGGCAGAGCGATCCGTTCGATGTGCTGGGCGCGATCGAGAAGCTGGATGATGCGAAGGTCCGCGAGCTGCGCGCGATCTACTGGCAGGCGGTCGAGGATCTGGTCGGGCACTCGCTCGCGGATCTCGAGGGGAGGCTCTTTCTCGACAAGCTGCCCTTGAACATCATCGACCTGCCCATGATCAACGCGGTGTTCCCCGACGCGAGGGTGATCGTGGCGCTGCGCGATCCGCGGGATGTCTGCCTCAGCGCCTTCATGCAGTGGTTCGAGCCCAATCCCGCGATGGTGCACCTCATCACGCTGGACTCGGCCGCGCGGTTCTACGAAGCGGTCATGGGCCTCTACCTCGAATCGCGGGGGGCGTTGTCGGTGCCGGTGCTCGAGGTGCGCTACGAGGACACGGTTCGCGATCTCGAAACGCAGGCGAGACGGATCATCGAGCACATCGGGCTCGAGTGGCACGACGACCTGCTCCGCTTCCACGAGAAGGCGGCCGAGCGGGCGATCCGCACACCCAGCTACGCAGCGGTGACGGAAAAAGTGCACACGCGTGCCGTCGAACGCTGGCGGAATTATGCGTCTGCGTTCGAGAATCTGCACCCGCACCTCGCGAGGTTTGTTGCGGCGTTCGGGTACCAGGACGCGTAAGTCATTGTTCAGAAGCGAGCTAAGAAAGACGATTTGATTGTCCTTTATTTAGTTACCCGTCTATTTTCCGTATCTGTGAAATTGCAAATGAGTTCTGGTTTTTTCTTGCGGGGTCTGAGGCGACCCGGTAATCTTGCGGAGTTCGATCGGGTGGGCAGACCCCACCTGTTCGGGGCAAGAAGGGCCGGGTGGAACCACCGGCTCGGACAAGACACCGTGCCTGTGGCACACGCGATTCAGAACCCACTAGGAGGGAACAAGACATGAAGACCGCGATCCTGACCGTTGCCGGCCTCGCTGCCGCCGCTTCCGCCCAGTCGTTCGTCGCCGATCTCAGCGGCGTCGGCGTTGACGGCGCGGCCCCCGTCGTCATCGGCGTCAACAACGCCAACAGCGGCGCGCTGACCACCATCGACTTCGACATCACCGTCACCACCACCTCGCCCTCGTGGGGCTCTGAGGTCAACATCACCCTGACCCACCTGCCCAGCGGCTTCTCGTTCAACGCGGACGGCGACGACGCCGACTTCGACGACGACGGCCCGGCGGACCTGCTCTTCGGCTGGGGCAACAGCGTCGGCACCTTCTCGTTCTCGGGCTCGGTTGACCTCTCGGGTCAGCTCGCCGATGTCAACGGCGCCTGGGAAGTCACCCTGAGCGACGACTTCGACGACCTGTTCGCCAACCCCGACCATGTCTACGAGGCCGGCTCGACCATCACCATCAACAACATCCCGGCGCCCGCGGGTCTCGCGGTCCTGGGCCTGGGTGGCCTTGCCGCGGCGCGGCGCCGCCGCTGATGCTCATGTGAGAGCCTCATGATTTGCAGATGACTGAGCCCGGCCCTCGCGACAGCGGGGGCCGGTCTTTTTTCTGAGGATCGCCCTCTGCGCCGCCGCGTCGCGTGCCAGAGGAGCCGGACCGAGGGGGTCATTTCGATTGCGCCTATCCCCCGGGCCCGAGCGATCACCTCGCGAACGGGGGACATCATGCCGATCAGCCGCACCGCGTTGCTCACGATCACCGCCGCGTCCGCCGCCTCGGTTTTCGCACAACGGGCGCCGGTCGACGCGCCGGCGAGGCCCGCGGGCGATCCGTGCCGCGCGGCGCTGCCCGGGCCGCAATCCCCGTTCACGGAAGAGACCGCGGCGCGGGGCGTCTCGTATTTCGTGGGCAACCCCGCGAACAACTTCGGCACCTCGGGCATGGGGGCGGCCTCGTTCGCGGATCTCGACAACGACGGGGACGCGGACCTGATCTGCGTGGGCGCCTGGGACGGGCGCGTCGGCATCTACGAGAACGATGGAACGGGGCACTTCACCGAGCGTCCCGAGGCGGTTCCCCCCGCCTTCGACGCGGGCGGCGTGATCGCGGGCGATTACGACGGAGACAAGGACCTCGATCTATTCATTTCCTGCTACCGCAACGACGATGTCCTCCTGCGCAACGAGGGCAATTTCGTGTTCACCGATGTCACCGAGGTCTCGGGTGTGGGGGGCAGCCTGGGCTCCGGCGCGGGGTCCGCCTGGGCGGACATCGACGGGGACAGCGACCTGGACCTCTATGTCGCGAACCGCACCTTCTCCACCATCGACGGGGTCCCCTCCGACGACCCCAACCGCCTGTTCATCAACCAGGGCGACGGGACATTCATCGATCGCGCCACGGAATTGGGGCTCATCCACGGGGAGGAGCCCACACTCGTCGGCGCGTTCTTCGATTTCGACCTCGACGGCGACCCCGACCTCTACGAGGGCAACGACAAGGGGTCCGGCTGCTTCGCGCGCACGAACTACCTCTACGAGAATGTCGGCGGGACCTTCGTCGACATCACCGAGCAGTCGGGCACCGAATCGTGCACCGACACGATGGGCATCGGCATCGCGGATTATGACCAGAACGGGTGGCCCGACCTCTATTGCACCCACACCGCCGCCGCGCCCGGCAACACGCTCATGATGAACCGGGGGGACGGCACCTTCGCGCTCCGCGCCCCCGAGTACGGCGTGGACTCCCTCGCCCTCTCGTGGGGGTGCGCGTTCTTCGATCACGACAACGACGGGGACCTCGCGATCTATGTCAACAATATCTTCGCGCCCGATCGCCTGTTCGACATCCAGGACGGCTGGCCCGCGGTCGACATCGCGCCGCAGATGGGCGTGCACAGCACGGGACGCGCGTACAACATCTCCCTCGCGGATATCGACCTGGACGGCGATCTCGACTACATCATCCAGCTCGTCCCGGGCGATGTGAAGCTCTACATCAACCACGAGGGCAGCAAGCGCCACTGGATCGGGCTCGACATCACGGGCTATGCCCGCAACCACTACGCGATCGGCGCGATCGTTCGCGTCCGCACAGGCGAGACCTGGCAGACCGCGGAGGTCCTCGCGGGCGGGAACAACTTCCGGAGCCAGAACGAGCTGACGCGCCACTTCGGGCTGGACGGCCGCTGCTCGGTCGACGAGATCGAGGTCCGCTGGCCCGACGGGATCACCCGGACGCTGCGCGACTATCCCGCGGATGCGCGATACCCGATCTACCGCTTCCAGGCGCTGGGGGATGCCGACGGGGACGGGTTCATCGGCGCACGCGATCTGTCGGCCCTCGCGGGCTCGTTCGGGATCGTCCGAGCGGACACCGCGGTGTTCGATATGAACGGGGACGGGCGGATCGATCAGCGCGATTTCCGCCGCGCCGTGGAGCGGGCTTTCTCGCCCGTCGCACCCTGACCGCGACGCGGGCGGGCGACTTCTCGGCGCGAGAAAATAGAATCAAGAGTCCGGGGAGAGAGGAGCGCGCATGCCCACGCGCACCCGACCGCCGGTCTCGATCGGGGCCCTCGTCGCGCTCGCGTCGATCGGTCTCGCGACCGCCTCCCGCGCCCAGCAGGGGTGGGTCACCCACACGATCGAGAACGAATTGATTGTGGGGACACCCGATCAGCCCGTCGGCTACGCCTTCGACTGCCCGCTCGAGGTCTTCGAGTTCGGCCCTTCGGTCTGGATCGACGCGACGATCTACGAGCCGTCCCGCGCGAGCGAACTCAACATCGAACTCGAGCACGAATCGGGGTTCGTGCTCTCGTTCGACGGCTCGGACAGCAACCCCTACGACCTCGGACCCGCGGATGTCGATCTCGGATTCGCTGACGAGCCCGGCACCTGGCAGACCGGCATCACCGTCGATATCTTCGGGCAGCTCCCGAGCATCGAGGGGGCGTGGACCGTCTGGGTCTACGACGAACACGACAGCCTCGTAGGACCGGAGGGCACGCTGACGATGACCGTCACATTCTGGGCCCCGGCCCCCGGCACCTCGGCGCTCCTTCTCGGAGCGATCGGCGCGAGCTGCCGAAGGCGGAGCGCAACAAAAGCCCCGGCCTGAGAAGGCCGGGGCTCGAGAGGTGTGAATCAGACACCCGTGGTCAGGTCGACCGCGTCGAGACCTCGGGCTCGGCGGTGTCGTCCTTGGGCTCTTCCTTGTGGCTCGCCTTGAACATCAGCTCGTCCTCGCCCTCGGCGTGGTCGACCAGGATGTGGTTCTTGCCGTGCAGGGCCCCGCTGAGGAGCTGCTCGCTGAGCGGATCCTCGATATAGGAGCCGATCGCACGGCGGAGGGGCCTGGCGCCGAAGTCGGGGTTGTACCCCTTGTCGATGAGGAAGTCCTTCGCGGCCTGTGTGAGCTCGGTCTTCAGACCCTGCTCGGCGATCCGCTTCGCGACCTTCGCGGTTTCGTACTCGACGATCTGCACAAGGTCGTCGCGCGTGAGCGGGCGGAAGACGATCACATCGTCGAGTCGGTTGATGAACTCGGGTCGGAAGAACCGCTCGATCTCCTTCATCAGGATCGACTTGATGTTCTCGTGGCTCCGGTCCGTGTTGCTGGGCTGGAAGCCGAATCCGCCGCCGCCCTTGATCAGGTCCGCGCCGATGTTGCTGGTCATGATCATGATCGTGTTGCGGAAGTCGACATGCCGCCCGAACGAGTCGGTGAGGCGTCCCTCCTCCATGATCTGGAGCAGCATGTTGAACACATCGGGGTGCGCCTTCTCGACCTCGTCGAGCAGGACGACCGCGTAGGGCCGCCGGCGGATCTGCTCGGTGAGCTGGCCGCCTTCCTCGTAGCCGACATAGCCAGGAGGCGCGCCGACCAGACGCGAGACGGTGTGCTTCTCCATGTACTCGGACATGTCGAGGTGGATCAGCGCGTCGGCGTCCCCGAACATGAACTCCGCGAGGGCCTTGCTGAGCAGCGTCTTGCCGACGCCGGACGGGCCGACGAAGATGAACGAGCCCATCGGGCGGTTCGGGTCCTTGAGCCCGGCCCGCGCCCGGCGGATCGACTTGCTCACCGCCTTGATCGCGTCTTCCTGGCTGATCACCTTCTTGTGCAGCTCCTTCTCGAGCTCGAGCAGGCGCGCAGCCTCCTCCTTCTCGAGACGCTGCAGCGGCACGCCCGTCATCTTCGCGACGACCTCCGCGATGACCTCTTCATCGACCTCACCGTCGATCTCCTGCGAGCGCGCACGCCACTCGGTCTGGAGATCCTCCTTCTTCTGCTGGAGCTTGCTCGCCTCGTCGCGCAGCTCGGCGGCCTTCTCGTAATCTGCGTTCTTCACCGCCTCGTCCTTCGCGACGGTCAGACGCTCGATGTCCGCCTCGATCTCCGCGAGATTCGGCGGCTTGCTCATCGAACGGATCCGCACGCGGGCGCCCGCCTCGTCGATCACATCGATCGACTTGTCGGGCTGCACCCGACCGGTGATGTACCGACCCGAGAGCTCGACCGCGGCCTTGATCGCCTCGTCGGTGATCCGCACGCGGTGGTGCTCCTCGTACTTGTCGCGCACGCCCTTGATGATCTCGACCGTCTGCTCGTTGCTGGGCGGGTCGACCGGGATCGCCTGGAAGCGCCTCGCGAGGGCCGCGTCCTTCTCGATGTACTTGCGGTACTCGTCGAAGGTCGTCGCGCCGATGCACTGGATCTCGCCCCGCGCCAGCGCGGGCTTGAGCACATTGCTCGCGTCGATCGCGCCCTCGGCGCCGCCCGCCCCGACCAGCGTGTGCAGCTCGTCGATGAACAGGATGACATTCTTCGCGCGGCGGACCTCGTTCATAACCGCCTTGATGCGCTCCTCGAACTGCCCGCGGTACTTCGTCCCCGCGACCATCATCGCCAGATCGAGCACGACCAAGCGCTTGTCGAAGAGGATCTCGGGCACATCGTTGCTGATGATCCGCTGCGCGAGGCCCTCGATGATCGCGGTCTTGCCCACGCCCGCCTCGCCCAGCAGCACCGGGTTGTTCTTGGTGCGCCGGCACAGGACCTGCGTGACACGCTCGATCTCGTTGGTGCGCCCGATGACGGGGTCGAGCCCGCCCTCGCGGGCCAGCTCGGTCAGGTCGCGGCCGAACGAATCGAGCGCCGGGGTCTTGCTCTTGCCCTTCGCCTTGCTCGAGGGGCCGCTGTCGCCGCCTCCCGCGAGCGCGGATTCGCCCTCGCCGTCGCCGTCGCTCTCGCCCCCGGCGCCGAGCAGGTTGAGCACCTCTTCGCGCACCTCGTCGAGCTTGAGGCCCAGATTCATGAGGACCTGAGCCGCGACGCCGTCGTGCTCGCGCAGCAGACCCAGCAGCAGGTGCTCGGTGCCCACATAGTTATGGTTCAGGCTGCGCGCCTCCTCGATGGCGCACTCGATCACCTTCTTGGCACGAGGCGTCTGGGGCAGCTTGCCCATCATCACGACCTCGGGGCCCGCCTTCACGAGCTTCTCGACCTCGAGGCGGACCTTGCGGAGGTCCACATCCAGGTTCTTGAGCACATTCGCCCCGACCCCGGAGCCTTCCTTCACGAGCCCGAGCAGGATGTGCTCGGTCCCGATGTACTCGTGATTGAATCGCTGGGCTTCCTGGTTCGCCAGCGCCATAACTTTGCGGGCACGATCTGTAAACCGCTCGAACATGTCGGACTCCCCCGCGCCACGCCCCGAAGGACGCACGCGTTCTGAACCACCACCCTGATGTGGTGGAAATCGGATCACCGGTGCGTCAGCACCGATCTCCATTCGGCCGACCCGGCCCCTCGCCTTCCGTTTCGCACGATCGGGCCCATTGGACGACCCCAACACACGAACCCGGCGCGAACCGGTCACCAACCGCCGGCGAATCCGTCCGGACCCCGTCGGTTTCCCCACTATCGGTTGCACCCGGCGTGCCAAACGGCCCGATCCCACAAATCACGCCCAGACGACCACCATTCCCGCTCTCTCCCGATCGGGCACGACTTTCTTGGTCGTCCATGCCCCCGGCACCCCTTCCGACCGCCGCGTTCCCTGCCGATCTGGCACGCGTACGCAGATTCGGACGACTAACCACCTGTTGTGGTGGTTGGCTCGGTGAGTTCGGGATCGGCCACGACTCGGATCGGCACCAGGCGTTCATCGACGCTCCGATCGGCGAGGTCACGCAGGATCACTTTCAAACGGTACGCGCCGACCGTCAGACGACGCGGCAGTTCGACCTGATCGATCACGAAGAAGTCGCGGACCTTCGCCTTCGAGCGGTACACCGTGACCTCCTCGGGGCGGCGCCACGCCAGCAGACCGTCCGCTTCGTGGTAGAGCTGGAGTTCCATGCTCAGGCGGACCTCCCACTCGTCATCGCCCGTTGAAACCGAGGGCGGGCGATACCCCGACCCCTCGCTGCGCGTCCGGTCTCGTGCGCTCACGGTGCGCCGGTCGAAGTGCTCGACCTCCGTGTAGATGATCATCCGCATCGGGGAACCCGCGACGAACGAGGTGGTCGGCAGTTCGGTGTAGCGCCCGAACCCCTCGACCCGGCTACAGAGCCGCAACGCGCCGATCCGCACCGGGCGCGCCTCGTCGAGCCGTTCCGCCTGCGCGACGAGCGCGTCGATGAGCCGCTGCGGGTCCCCGTCGGCGCTCACGCCCGCGGCCCCGACGATCTCCGCGACCGCTTCCGCGACCGCCCGCTGCTCGGCGGGCAGTCGGGCGATCACGCCCGAGAGCCTCGCCGACGCGTCGTCTTCCCCCGCGAGCAGGCCCGCGAGGCGGATCGCGAGCACATACGGATCATCCGCCGACTCGCGGAGCACCGCCTCCAGTTCCGACGCGAGCGCCCGGGCGCGCTCCTCGGGTGTGGGCTCGGGCTGCTCAGGCTCGGGAAGTTCCGCGTCCTCGCCGGGGGCGGCTTCATCCGCGACCGGGGTCTCCGTGGGTGCTTCGGGGGCGGGATCGGGCGTTGCCGGGGACTCTGCGGCTGACGCGTCCGTGCTGTCCGTTCCCATCGTGTCGAAGAGTTCGGTGTACGCGCGCATCGCCGCGGCGATCCGCGCCTCGTTGTCCTGTGTTTCCAGGTTCATCTCGTCGATCGGATCGATCTCGGCGCCCTGCTCCGCCGCGAGGTGCGACAGGCCGTTGTTCACCTCGTCGGCCGCCGAGCGATCCGGGCTCGTTGCGCAGCCACTCGCGGCGAGGAGCACCGCGATGCCCGACGCTCCTGCGCCGACGCGTCGCGCGCCACCCTGTTTGCGGGCCTCCCGCCCGCGCGTGTTCCGTCGCTTCACGAGGACCTCCTGTCCGTCGATCACGCCCGCGCCGGCGCACCCACCCGATCCGGGCTGATGAGCCGCGCACCGATCGCGACGCGATACAGGTCTATCGGTCGATCGGGTCGTCTCGCTTGGATTCCGGGCACTCAGCGGCGGCGGGCCTGCCCGCCCAGCGTGGCGCTGAATCGGACCGCGAGCGCTTCGAGGTCGATCGAGGGGATGCCCCCCCCGCTCTTGCCCTTCGCGTCGGTGTCCAGCGCGTCGCGGAGGAGTGCCCGCATCGCGACGGGGTCCGCCTGCCGCGCCGCGTCGGCGATCGGGTACAGGCGGTCTCCCCAGAGCTTGCGCGATTTGCCGACGCTCCCGGGGTTGGCGCCCTTCGCGGCGGCGAGCGCGTGGAGGTTCGCCGCGAGTTGGGCGCAGGCCATCGCGACGGGCACATGCGCGTCCCGCGGCGCGCTGTCCAGGATGCGACGCAGCGACGCGATCGCGTGCGGCGCGTTCCCGCTGAGCATGGGCTGCTGCACCGCCCAGGGCTCGATCTCGCGCGACCCGGCGGACATCTCCGCGACCAGCGCCGGGGTGACCGTCCCCCCCGTCCCCGCGGCGACCGCGAGCTTCGCGACCTCCGCCGAGAGGCGGCCCAGGTCGGGCCCGAACCGGTCGATGAGCATCCACGCGGCCTTCTCGTCGAGCTCGCACTCGTGCCGCTTCCGCGCGCGCAGGCGGCACCACTTCATCGCCTGCTCGGGGTTCACCTCGTCGCAGGGGACGATCGCGCCGACCTCGGCGATCATCTTGTCGAGCTTGCCGGGGCGCCAGGTGTCGGCACGAAGCACGAGCGTCGCCTCGTCGTTGGGCGCCTGCACATACCGCTCGACCAGCGTGCGGTTGGCGTCCTTCACGAACGACTCGGCGTTGTCGACGATGACGAGCTTGTGCCCGCTCATCAGCCCGAACGAGCGGCACTCGTCGAGGATGTCCGCCGCCTCGTCCTTCTCCCCGTCGAACAGGAAGGTGTCGACCCCCCCCACCGCGTCGGCGAGCTTCTCCTTGAAGCCCGTCGTGTGCTGGGCACGCAGGAACGCCTCCTTGCCCCTGAGCAGCACGACCCGGCAGTCCGGGCCCAGCGGCTTCCCCGCGGGTCCTTTCTTGGAACTGGACGAACGCTTCGCCATCGGCACAGCGTATCCGGCTGACGCCTCGCGCGGCAATACACTCTGTCCGGCATGGTGCTGCAGCTCACGATCATCGAGGGGCCCGACGCGGGGAAGACCTTCCAGGTGCCCGCGAACGAGCCCCAGCTCATCGGACGGTCGAGCGAGGCGCTGCCGATCAGCGACACGACCGTCAGCCGACGGCACGCGGAGCTGACCCCCGACGAGGGGCACTGGTACATCCGCGACCTGCAGTCGCAGAACAACACCTATGTGAACGGGGTGCAGATCACCGAGCGGACCCGCGTGCGCGACGGGGACGCGATCCGCGTCGGCGCGACCGTCTTCCTCGTGGGCGAGGCGCCGACCCAGAAGGTCAACACCGTCAAGCTGGTGGGCGAGGACGAGCTCGACAGCGAGGTCGAGCACCGGCTCAGCGCCAACGAGGAATCGGTCATCCTCGCGGAGCCCGAGCCCAGCCGGGCGGCGGTGGACCACCTCCGCGTCATCTACCAGCTCACGACGCTCACGAGCCGGCTGATGGACAAGCTCGACCTGCTCTACGAGGTGATGGACCTCGTGTTCAACGAGTTCGAGCCCGAGCGGGGGGTGATCATGCTGCTCGACCGCCCGCGCACGCGGCAGCAGCTCATCGACCAGACCGAGATCCCCGCGGAGGGCGACATCCCGCTGGTCGGCATCGACATGACCCCCGCGGTCGTCAAGTACGCGACACTCCCCGCGATGAGCGAGGAGGACGACGAGAACACGATCCATGTCTCCAAGACCATCCTGACCCACTGCGTGCGCGACGGGGAGGGCATCCTCTCCAGCAACGCGCAGGCGGACCCGCGCTTCCAGGCGGGGGATTCGGTCGCCCGCTACAACATCCGCAGCGCGATCTGCAGCCCCATCCAGTTCGGGGAGCGGACCTTCGGCGCGATCTACATCGACTCCTCGATCGCGAACTACACCTTCACCCCCGAGCAGCTCGCGCTCATGAACGCGATCGGCGCGCACACCGCGCTCGCGCTCGCGAACGCGGAGCAGACCGCGCGCCTGCTGCAGAACGAACGGTTGGCCGCGATCGGGCAGACCGTCGCGAGCCTGAGCCACTCGATCAAGAACATCCTGCAGGGCCTGCGGGGCGGCGCGGACCTCGTGGAGATGGGCCTCAAGAAAGAGGACCTCAAGGTCGCGCGGAACGGGTGGGAGATCCAGAGCCGCAACCTCGACCGGATCGTGACGCTGACGATGAACATGCTCGCGTTCAGCCGTCCCAAGCACCTGGACCTGGAGGCGACCAACATCGGGGCGCTGGTCAGGGACTGCCAGTCGCTGCTGGAGGGCGAGTGCGAGAAGCGGGGCATCGCGCTGATCATCGACACCGACCCCGAGATGCCGCCCATCCCGATCGACCCCAACCTGATGCACCAGGCGCTGATGAACCTGATGACCAACGCGGTGCAGGCGGTGCCCGACGAGGAGGGCAAGGTCGGGGTGTATGTGAAGTACCACGAGCCGGGCCCGGAACGCCCGAAACTCCGCCGCCCGATCGTGGAGATCAGCGTGATCGACAACGGGCCCGGCATCCCGAAGAGCAAGATCAACTGGATCTTCGAGCCCTTCCACACGACCAAGGGCCTGAAGGGCACGGGCCTGGGGCTCGCGGTGACGCGCCGGATCGTGAACGACCACCAGGGACGCATCCGCGTCGACGCGGTGGAGGGCAAGGGCGCCGCGTTCCGGATCCTGCTCCCCGCGGACCTGGACACGAACGCGGACCCGAGCGCCACCGAGGGCGGCCCGAGCACGGGGATGTTCAGGAATCTGTGACGCCGGCAGAGAATGCCTCGGGTGCCACGACTCGCCGCTCGCGGCGCAGTCGTGCTCTCGTCCGACCAGCACCCAGCGCGGGCATCGACGGTCAGCCTTCCGTCTTCCGCTTGATCACCCACCCGCACTCGGGGCAGGTGTCACCCGTCAAGCCGTCGAGGCGGTAGCCGCAGGGGTGGCATCGTTTGCCGAGCCGGCGGCGGAGGCCGGAGACCAAACATGGGGTCGAGAGACCGAGGTAGAGGGCTGAACCGAAAACAGACGCGTCTAGCAAGAAACCCGGGAATAGGGGCACGACCGGGGCGTACGGCCATTTCTGAATATCGAGACTTCTTACCCAGGAAGCCGGAAGAGGCCACGAGTCGATGTGGCGATCACCCGTTGGCGTGTGCACAAGGCGGTTCACCATTGCCCCGAACGGCCAGCCCGACACAATCTCTGTCAGCGACGGTTCGCTCAGGCCCTCGCGGACAACCGCCTCGTTTCTCAGGCCCTGCACCCAGGCGGGACGATCTGCCCGTTCTTCGGCATCCCACCAGTCCTCCATCGTCAAGTCCTCGAACTGGGCTTCGTCATAGACCGCCGTGAGCGCCCAGATCTGTCCGCCCCGCGGTGACCAAACCGTGACTTCGAGTGGCTCGGTTGCACTCGACCGCCAATAGACAACAGGAGGCGACGAGTCTTCATGGTGATGCGCGAAACTCGGATTGGGCAGAACTCCGGGTTCCAGCGCGATCCACCACGCCACCAGCACCGTCAGCCCCACGCCGCACACCAGTGACAACGACACGCGCCACGGCCCGACGATCTTCACCGCCCGCCGCAGCGGGGTGTGCCGCCGGACAGTGTTCTTTTCACCGGCCTTGCGGTGCGATGCTGTCATTGGATCACCCGTGCCACTGACCTGCACCGCAGGTCAGTGTTCCCGACGAGCATCGACCAACGCACTGACCTGCTTTGCAGGTCAGTGGCACGAAGGGAATCACGCGTCACGCGCTGCCCACGCGCCTCGTCTCGACCGCGTCCACCGCTTCGGCGATCGCGCGGTCGAGGTCGTCGTTCGTGATGAACAGGTCGTACGCGCCGCTGGCGCGGGCCGCGGCGATCTCCGTCTTCGCCTCCGCGAAGCGCCGCTGGATCACATCCTCGGGCTCGCGCTTCCGGTCGCGCAGGCGCTGCAGCAGCGCCTCCTCGCTGGGGGGCAGGATGAAGATCCCGAACGCGTCGGGCATCCGCTGCTTGACGAGGATCGCGCCCTGCACATCGATCTCGAGCACGACGACCTTGCCGGCGTCCATTTGCTCGCGCACCCACTCGGCCGGGGTGCCGTAGAAGTTATCGAACACGCGCGCCGTCTCGAGCATCTCGCCCGAGGCCTCCATCTCCGCGAAGCGCTCGCGCGAGACGAAGAAGTAATCGACGCCCTCGACCTCCTTCGCCCGCTGGGGTCGGGTCGTGGCGCTCACGCTGAGTTGCGTGTCCGCGACGCGGTCGATCACCGCGCGGGTGATCGTGGTCTTGCCCACCCCGCTGGGCCCGCTGAAGATGACCAGCACCCCGCTCATGAACGCGTCTCCCCGCCGGAGTGGCCGCCCACCGGGCTTCCCACTGGGCTTCCCACCGGCCCGCCCGCCGCCTGTTCGATGACCGCCATGCGGACCGGCAGTCCGCACGAGACCTGGTCGAGGATGATCGAGCGGGGCCCGCCGTCCTCGCCCGTGCCGTCGGCGACCGGGTCGTCGATCTCCAGCCCCCGGTTCATCGGGCCCGGGTGCATGACCACGGCCCCGGGCTTCATGCGCCGGGCGCGTTCGCTGGTCAGCGCGTACCCGGCGCGGTACTCGCGGGTGGAGGCGATGCCCTTGCCGCCGTGCCGTTCGAACTGGACGCGGAGCATCTGGATCGCGTCGGCCTGCTCGACGACGCGGTCGAAATCGCGTTCGACCGTGACGCCCGGCGCGAGGCCCTCCATCGCCCGCGGCGCCATGGGCCCGGGGCCCGACAGCAGCACGCGCGCGCCCAGCGATGTCATGATCGCGACATCCGACCGCGCCACCCGGCTCGAGGCAATATCGCCCACCACCGCGTAGGTCAGGCCCGTGAAGTCGAAGGTGCCGGTCCGACCCGTTGCGCGCGCCAGCGCGAGCGCGTCGAGCAGGCCCTGGGTCGGGTGCTCGTGCCGCCCGTCGCCCGCGTTGACGACGCCGCACCGGACGGCGTCGGCGATGACATGGGGCGCCCCGCTCTGGCTCGCGCGGACAACGATCGCGTCGACGCCCATCGCCTCGATCGTGCGCGCCGTGTCGGCGAGCGTCTCGCCCTTGCTGACGCTCAGCCCCGAGCCCGAGAGGTCAACGACCTCGGCGCCCAGCCGGGTCGCGGCGAGCTGGAAACTGGTGCGCGTGCGCGTCGAGGCCTCGAGGAAGAGCGTCGCGACCGTGCGCCCCCGGAGCGCGTCGCTCACGGGCCGCATCGCGCCGTCGCTCAGCGACGCGGCCCGCGCGAGCAGGGCCCGGATCCGGTCGGTGCCGGTCCCCCGGATCTGCAGCAGATGCCTCGGATTTTCCCGGCTCGCGCGGTCCATGCCCGAGTGTACCCCCCCACTCCCACACCGGACCGCGATCGGCGCGCGATCCGAGCCCACCGGGCCCGGGGTTCGTTATCTCGGGGACGCGTCGCGGGACAATCGTCAGGATTCGGGCTCGCCTTCGCCTTCGGCATCACCACCCAGCGGTTCGTCCCCCTCGCCGAAGTAGTGGAGCGGGGGGACCGCGTCGGTCCCGATGCGCCAGTGCCTGGCGCGCACGACGCGCCACTGGCGCAACCCGCCCTCCAGGTAGATCGTCACCGCTTGGATGATGGGGCGGCCCGTGGGGCTCGCGCCCAGCTCGGTCACGGGCCTGAGCAGGTCGACCTCCGCCTTGTCCCCGCGCACCCAGAGGCGCGTGAGGTGGTAGGTGGGCAGGTCCGCCCGGTCCCGCTCGAGGGGCTCGACCCGCTCCCCGGCGCGGTACGCGACGATCGAGTAGGTCCGATCGCGGACCACATCCGGGAGGTTGATCGCGACGGGGCCCTCGGTGCCCGCTTCGTAGCGGTCGACCGCCCAGCGGACGGACTCGATCATGATCTCGTCGGCGGGCGGGCCGTTCATGTCGTCCGACGCGAGCTGCCAGTTCGCGGCGGGATAGGTCGTGTACCCCACGCACCCGGGCAGGCCGAGGGCGAGGGCCGAGAGACCGAGAAGACCCGCCGCGATGGTCCGATTCGTGCGCATGCCACGCTCCTGTGGGCTCGGATTCAATCTGCAACCCCTAAGGATACCGGCATCCCGCGCCGGCATCCGAATCCGCGGCGGTGTCGAACCGATGTCCCCTATCCTGAACCCGAACCCAGAGGGCGTATGCCAGACACTCCCCGCCGCGATCCGGAAGCGATGACCCCTCGGTGCGAGGCCCCTTCAGAGGCGCCCGCGCCGTCGGGGAAGGTTTTCGTGCTCGGGGTGAGCGGCGCGAGCGGGGCGCCCTACGCCGTGCGCACGCTCGAGCAGATGCTGATGAGCGGCGCGACGGTGCACGCGGTCATCAGCGAGTACGGCCAGCGCCTGCTGTTCGACGAGCTGGGGGTGAGGAAGCCGACGCTCGATGAGCTGTGCCCCAACCTGGCGTCGTCGCCCGCGGCGAGCGCGTTCGAGGAGCGTGTGATCTTCCACCCCAACAAGGATGTCGGCGCGGTGATCGCGTCGGGGTCGTTCCTGCACGACGGGATGGCGGTCGTGCCCTGCTCCTCGACGAGCCTGGGCGCGATCGCGACGGGGGAGGGCTCGAACCTGCTCACCCGCGCCGCGATGGTGACGCTCAAGGAGCGGCGCCCCCTCGTGATCTGCCACCGCGAGATGCCGCTCAACCTGATCGACATCGAGAACATGCGCACGCTGGCGCTCGCGGGCGCGAGCCTGTGCAGCCCGAACCCCGGGTTCTACCTCGTCCCGCAGAGCATCCACGAGATCATCGACTTCACCGTCGGCAAAGTGCTGGACCTGCTCGGGATCGGCCACGACCTCAAGATCCGCTGGGACGGATGAGGACGCACGCCCGCTGGAATTCCCCCCGCGGAGGCGGTCCGCGCGTCGGTCATCCCGTGCCCCAATGATCTGGGCATGTATACCGAAGACGCCGTGCTGTTGAACAGGATGCTCGAGGACGCGGTGTGCGAATCGCACATGCGTCACGCGGCCCCCATCGCGCAGGAGCTCCACGACCTGTGCGCGCAGACGGGCAACACGCTCGACCACCCCGCGCACCAGCAGGCGGCGGACCGGATCGCGTCGCTCGACGCGCGCACGAAATTCGACATCCTCCGGCTCGTCACGGCGCGGTTCCACCTGCTCAACAAAGCGGAGCAGCTCTCGATCGCGGAGATCAACCGCTCGCGGGAAGCAACCGCGACGCCCGAGCAGCCTCGCCCCGAATCGCTGGAAGACGCGGTCGGCAAGCTCGCGCCGCTGGGCAAGGGCGCGTCGGACCTGCCCGCGATCCTCTCCGGGATGCGGATCGAGCCAACACTGACGGCTCACCCGACCGAGGCGCGGAGGCGGACGATCCTGGACAAGCAGTTCGAGGTCGCGCGCTGCGTGCGCGAGCTGCGCCGGACCGACCTGCTCCCCCGGGAGCGCGAGGAGCTCGAGGACCGCCTGCGCCGGGTGATCACCGTGCTGCTGGTGACCGACGATGTGCGCTCACGCCGGCTCGAGGTCCCCGAGGAGGTGCGCAACGGGCTGTACTACCTGCGGACCTCGATCTGGGAGACCGTGCCCCGCCTGATGCGCGATCTCGTGCGCGCCGCGAACGGGGGGCACCCGACCGCGGGCGAGCCCGGCCCGCTGACGCTCGCGGATCTCCCGGGGATCCTCACCTACCGCTCCTGGATCGGGGGCGATCGGGACGGGAACCCGAATGTGACCGCGGAGGTCACGCGCCACACGCTCGAAACGCTGCGGGAGACCGCGCGCACGCTCTGGCTCGAAGAGCTCGAGCACCTGCGCCGGCAGCTGAGCATCTCGTCGCGCCGGGCTGACGCGCCTGCGGAACTGCTGGACGCGATCGCCCGGAGCGACGCGAGCCTGCCCGAGGGGTGGATCCCGCCCAGCACCGGGGAGCTGCTGCGATTTGAGCCGTTCCGGTACCGGATCCGCCAGATGATGGCGCGCATCCGGACCGACGGGGCCTACAACGCGGCGCAGCTGCTCGAGGACCTGCAGCTCCTGCGCCGCGCCCTGCACGAGATCGGGCTGCGTGAGACCGCCGAGCACGGGCTGCTCGCGGACGCGATCGTGCGCGCGCGGGCGTTCGGGTTCCACCTCGCGGCGCTGGATATCCGCCAGCACAGCAAGGTGCACGCGCAGGCGGTCTCCGAGCTCCTCGAGGCCGGGGGGGTCACCGGCGCGTACCCGGAGATGAGCGAGGAGGACCGCGTCGGGGTGCTGGCGCGCGAGCTGGCGAGCCCGCGTCCGCTGCGACCGCAGGGGTGCGCGTTCAGCGAGCCGACCAGCGAGCTGCTCAGCGTGCTGGAGGTCGTGCGCGAATCGGTGACGCGCGAGCCCGAGAGCATCCGGGCGTATGTCATCTCGATGACCGACAGCGTGAGCGACATGCTCGAGGTGCTGCTGCTGATGAAGGAGGCGGGGATCTACCGCCCCGGCGCGGGCAACCGCCCGAGCAAGAGCCTGGTCGAGATCGTGCCCCTTTTCGAGACGATCGACGACCTGCAGCGCGGGCCCGACCTCACGGCGCGGTTCCTGGATCACCCGGCCTACAGGGGGCACCTGGACGCGATCGCGCGGGCACGCGGGGAAACCCCCAAGCAGGAGATCATGCTCGGGTATTCCGACTCGAACAAGGACGGCGGGTTCTTCATGGCGAACGCCGCGCTGCACCGGGCGCAGGACGAGATCGGCCGCGTCGTGCGCGAGCGGGGCATCCGCCTGTGCTTCTTCCACGGGCGCGGCGGGACGGTGGGACGCGGCGGCGGGCGCGCGGGGCGCGCGATCCAGGCGACGCCCCCCAACGCGCGCACGGGGCTGATCCGCTTCACGGAGCAGGGCGAGGTGATCTCGTTCCGCTACGCGCTCCCGGAGATCGCGCGACGGCACCTCGAGCAGATCGTCCACGCGACCCTGCTGGTGAGCGCCGCGGGCGACGACGGCGCGGGCGAGCCCAGCCTGGGCCCGATCTATGCGCGGATGGCATCACGCTCGATGGACGCGTACCGGGCGCTGATCGATGCGCCCGCGTTCTGGGAGTGGTTCGTGGACGCGGCGCCGATCGCGACGATCGCGGGCCTGCCGATCGCGAGCCGCCCGGTGAGCCGGACGCACGCGAAGGGGAGCGGCGGGGGCATGACCTTCGACAGCCTGCGCGCGATCCCGTGGGTGTTCAGCTGGATCCAGATGCGGATCCTCGCACCGGGGTGGTACGGGCTGGGCACGGCGCTCTCAGAGCTCGACGACAGCGAGCGTGCGGCGCTACGCGATCGGTTCGAGGCGGGCGGGTTTCTGACGACGGTCTTCGAGAACGCGATGCAGGAGCTGGCGCGGGTGCGCCTGCCGATCGCGAAGCGCTACGCGATGGCGGCGGAGGGGGGCGAATCGATCTGGCCCCTGATCGAGTCGGAGTACGAGCGCACGGCCTCGGCGCTGCTGTCGATCACCGGGTGGGACAGCCTGCTCGCGAACGCGCGCGCGATCGAGAACGCGATCGAACACCGCAACCCCTGGACGGATGTGCTCAACCTGATCCAGATCGACCTGCTGACGCGGGCGCGGGAGGCGGGCGAGGACGAGCGCGAAGCGCTGACCCCCATGCTGCAGGCGAGCGTGAACGGCATCGCGGCGGGGATGCAGTCGACGGGGTGATCGCCGCGCGAGACCGAGCGGCTCCCCCGCGGATGCGCTGCGTTGCCGTGTCTCTGCGCGGAACCCCAGACAAGGGCACGGCCGATACAGCCGTGGCACACAACCGACAGCACACCTATTCGATCACGCCCGCTGCCGCTGGTATTTCCGGCGGTCGTCCTTGTTCACCTCGACGGAGACCCCGCCGTGGAGGTGGACCGAGCCCGGGCCCAGCACGGCGCAGAGTTCGCGGACCAGCCCCGGGACGAGGCGGACGCGGGGCTTGGCCTCCGGTGTGAGGGTGACGAACGCGGATTCGGTCTCGACGACGAGGTCGTAGGGGACCGCCTCGCCCACGCTCGCGTCGGTGAAGCGATCCGAGGCGGTTGCGGACTCATCGCCGCTCCCGTTGAGACTCATCGCGGCGGGGTCGTGCTCGGTGAGCAGGTCCCGGACGCGGTCCATCGCGGCGCTGGCGCTCCCGTTGAGGCGGCTGCCCCGCAGCGCGATCAGGAGGCGGCCCTTCTCGAGGGGCTGCCCGTCGATGGGCACGAGCTTGTCGACGATGATCTGCGGATCGCCCCGGCTGTGGTCGACACGCCCCATCACGAAGACGGGCTTGTCGCCCCCGTCGTCATCACCCACGACGAGGTGGGCGAACTGGGCGAAGACATTCGAGAACATGACTGCCTCGGCGGTGCCGGTCGTGTCCTCGAGCATCAGGATGCCCATCTTCTGGCCCGCGGACCGCCCCGACTTGGTCACGATCGTGCGCACGGACTGGACCAGCGCCGGCAGCACGACCCGCTTGTCCTGGGGCTGTTGCTTGAGCGTCGAGCACGAGAGGCGGCAGAAGACCTTCGTCCAGTCGGCCCATTCCTCGAGCGGGTGGCTCGAGACATAAAAGCCCAGCGTGTCCTTCTCCTGGCGGAGGGTCTCCGACTCGGTCCACGCGGGGGCGGAGGCGAGGGGGGTCTCCTCGGTCTGGGCGGCCGCCGGCGCGTCGTCGGCCCCGCCGCCGAATCCGAACAACTGGTTCTGCCCCGCGGCCTTGTCCTGGGCGGCGCGCTGGCCCGCGCTGACGGCCTGCTCGATCGTCGCGACCATGGACGAACGCCGGTCGCGCCCGTGGACGCTGTCGAAGCAGCCCGCTTTCACGAGCGCCTCGATGGTCGCCTTGTTGACGGTGCCCGGCGGGACGCGTTCGGTGAAGTCGAACAGCGACGAATAGGGCTTCTTCGACGCGATCTCGTCGCCCGCGGGGGGGTCGCGCTCAGTGATGATCGACTCGATCGCCTTGGCGCCCGCGCCCTTGATCGCCTTGAGGCCGAACCGGATGTGCCCCTTCGCCGACGAGGGCTCCTCGTCGGTGTCGAAGACGACGCTGAAGTCGGCCTGGGAGAGGTTGATATCAGGGGGGCGGACCTCGATGCCGGTGCGGACGACCTGCGCCGTCTTCGGGTCGATCGCGACGGTCTTCTTGCAGTCGTCGAGGTAGGGGAGCCAGTCGGCGACCTTCTGGGCCTGGCTCTCGAATGACAGGAACGCGGCCATGTACTGCGCCGGGAAGTAGGCCTTGAGGTAGGCGGTCTGGTAGGCGACGATCGCGTAGCCCGTGGAGTGGGACTTGTTGAAGCCGTAGCCCGCGAACTTGAGGATCAGTTCGAACAGCGCCTCGGCGTCCTTCTTCGAGAGGCCCTTGGTGCCGGCGCCCTCGACGAAGGTGGGGCGCATCGCGTTGATGACCTTTTCCTTCTTCTTGCTGATCGCCTTGATGAGCGTGTACGCCTGGCGCAGCGGGATGCCGCCCAGCTCGTGCACGATCTGCATGACCTGTTCCTGGTAGACCATGACGCCGTAGGTGGGCGCGGTGAACTTGTCGACGATGGGGTGGACCTTCGGGACCTCCTGCTGCCCGTGCTTGCGGGCGTTGTAGTCGGGGATGAGGTCCATGGGCCCGGGTCGGAACAGCGCGTTGGCGGCGATGAGGTCCTCGAGGCGGTCGGGTTTCATGTCCAGCAGCAGGCGGCGCATGCCGCCCGATTCGAACTGGAACACGCCCGTGGTATCACCCCGCTGGAAGAGGGCGAAGACATTGGGATCGGTGTAACCCAGGCGCTCGAGGTCGAGGGGGTCGGGGCCCTTGTCGCCCGCCTGTCTGCCCACGGCTTCGTAGATCTTGTCCTTGGGCAGCGTGTCGCGGATGATCGCCTTGGCGCGCTCGATGACCGACAGGGTGCGCAGACCCAGGAAATCCATCTTGAGGAGGCCCATCTCCTCGCAGGTCGGGCCGTCCCACTGGGTGATGACATCATCAGAACCCGACTGCTTGTAGAGCGGCGCGACCTCGTAGAGGGGGCGGGTGGCGACGATGACGCCCGCGGCGTGGACCGACGCGTGGCGCGCCTGGCCTTCGAGCACGCGCGCGGTATCGAGCACCCGCGCGACCCGGTCGTCGGTGTCGTACCACTTTTTCAGGTCCGGCTCGGCGTCGAGCGCCTTGTCGATCGTGATCTTCAGTTCTTCGGGGACGAGTTTCGCGAGCTTGTCCGCCTCGGCGAGCGGGATCTCGTGCACGCGGCAGACATCGCGGATCGCGGCGCGGGCCTTGAGCGTCCCGAAGGTGATGATCTGGGCGACATGCCCGTACTTCTCGCGGACATAGTTGATGACCTCGCCCCGCCCGTTCTGGCAGAGGTCGATATCGATATCGGGGTATTCCGAGCGGTCGGGGTCCGTGAAACGCTCGAACAGAAGGCCGTACTGGACTGGGCACGCGTTGGACAGGCCCAGCACATAGCCGACCATGGTGCCGACGCCCGAACCGCGGGCGTTGGCGGGGATGCCGCGCTGCCGGCCCCAGTTGACGAAGTCCCAGACGATCAGGAAGTAGGCGGAGATCAGCTTATCGGCGAGGATCTTGAGCTCGCGGTTCAGGCGGGCCCACTTGTCGAACGCGTCCTTGTCCTCGTCGGTCCCGAGTTTCTCGCGGGCGTTGTCGATGCCGTCCGCGCCCTCGATGAGTTCATGGCGGTGGTCCATGATCTCGGGGCCGTAGCGCCAGACCATGCCGGCTTCGCTGAGTAGGCGGAGGGCCTTGTCGCATTCCTCCTTCAGCGCCGCCTGGTCCATGCCCGGGTCGTTGGCGGGCTCGAGCTCGAAGTTGGCGCAGAAGTCCTTGAACCACGCGGTGAGATCGCTGTTGTACTGCTTGGCGCCGACCTTGGGCAGCTTGCTCTTGGGCGGCGCCTTGACGACGACGACCGGCGCGTGGTTGGCACCCAGGGGGATCTCGACTTCGCAGCGGTCCGCGATGGACTTGGTGTTGCGCAGCGCCTCGCGCCCCGCTTCGCCGAACTCGTCGTTGTTGTACCGCTCGCCCCCGAAGATGTCCCACATCTGCCCGGGGCTCTTGACATAGAGCTCGGGCGTGTAGCGCATCCGCTCCGGGTCGTCCTTGACCTTGCCGGTGGAGATGCAGATCAGCGTGTCGTGGGCGTCGTGGTCCTGCTCGAGCAGGAAGTGGCTGTCGTTGTCGCACACGAGCGGCAGGTCAAGCTCGCGCGCCAGGCGGATCAGATGTGGGTTGATCGCGATCTGCTCGCGGACATGGTGCTGGAGCTCGATGTAGAACCGGGGCCCCGCCTCGGTGGGTGCGAAGACCCGCTGGTGCCACGCGCAGACCTCGAGCGCCTTCTGCCAGTGGGATTCGTCCTTGGTCTCCTCGTACCGCACCATGTGGGCCGCGAGCTCGGACCCGAGGTGCCCGTTGATCGCGATGATCCCCTCGCCGTGGGTCTCGAGGATCTCCCGGTCCATCCTCGGCTTGAAGTAGAACCCGCTCAGGTACGCCTCGGAGCACAGGTAGAGGAGGTTCTCCCACCCCTTCTGGTTCTCCGCGAGCAGCACGAGGTGGTACCCGCCGTCCTGCACGCCTGTGTAGGTCCGGTCGCGCCGGTCCCCCGGGGCGACATAGGCCTCGACGCCCAGGATGGGCTTGATCCCCGCGGCCTTCGCTTGCTTGTAGAACGACACCGCGGCGTGCATGTTGCCGTGGTCGGTCACCGCCACGGAGTCCATCCCGAGTTCCTTGACCCGCTTGATGAGCTTGTCGAGGCGGTTGCCGCCGTCGAGGAGCGAGTACTCGGAATGCAGATGGAGGTGGACGAAGGGGTGGTCCGCGGCGCCGGCTGTGGCGTCGGGGGGCGCACCGCTCTCGCTGGATTGGGGGGCGTTCGCGTCGGTCGTCATGGTCTCGGGAGCAGTGTATCGGACGCGCCGCGGCGCGGGCCGGTCGGGTGCGGCTCCTCCCCACAGATTGCGTGAAAACCGGGGGCGTCGCGGGTCGCGCCCAGCGGGGCAGGTCCGCGTAATCGCACCGCGCGCCCGCGCGAACGGCGCAGGCATCACGCGCCGCGCGCCGCGGGCCGGTTTGTGGGCGCGCGCCTCGACCCGGACCGTGGTGTCGTGCACATTGAGATTCACGCGGCAGCTCCCATGTTCGGGGCGATCGCGGTTCACATCGACGACAAGACCAGAAGGAGCGGGTCATGGATACGAAGATCATCGCCACCGGGATCGTGCTCGCCGCGGCCGGCGTCGCCAGCGCCGACATCGTGCAGCTCGAGTTCATCGGCGCAGGCGAGGGCCTGCCCATGACCTACTCGTTCGACGGCGGGGACGAGACCCGCAGCTACGCCGGGAGCATCATCCACGAGATCGACGGCGTCGAGTCTGTCACTTACTGCATCGAGCCCCGCCAGGGTGCACAGCGCGGGATCGCGAACTTCGAGGCGGTCCCCCTGGGCGACGCGTTCGAGCCCGGGAGCATCGGGCTCGTCCTCGCCGAGCTCGCGGAGATTGCGGGCGATTCGATCTGGACCACCTCGGTCTCGCAGGTCGACGCGGCGGCGTTCCAGATCGCGATCTGGGAGGTCGTCTCGGACTACAACGCCGACGCGGGCATCGCCTCGCTGGATCTGACCAGCGGCGCGTTCGCGAGCAGCGGGACCGCGACAGGCGTCGCCCGCGCCAACGAGCTGCTGAGCGCCCTGACCTTTGACCTTTCCGACGCGTCGGGGTACACCGCCTATCTCAACGACGAGCACCAGGACTTCATGGGCCGGACCATCCCGACGCCCGGCGCGCTCGCGCTCGCCCTGACCGGGGCGCCGCTGCTCGCCCGCCGCCGTCGCGGCTGAGCCCGCAACGCGCCGCGGGCGTGTATCGGACGCTCGGGGACGGCACGCCGCTGACCCGCACCACCGGCGCAACCGGTTCCCGCCCTCCGTGATTCCACGCGATCGCCTCGACAAACAGCGTCCTGCATCGCACCTTCTCCGCGGATCATCGAGGGTGCCCCCTCCCCGGCGCGTGTCGCGCCGAGACCGGGCACCCGCCGCAAGGGAGAGGGCTCACGATGAAGAACCGGACCGGGCATGCGGCGGCGATCGCCGCGATCGGGATCGCCGCGGGCGCTGCGCAGGCAGGGCCCGTCACGATGGAATTCGGAGAGGTCGCCCGCGCCGAGATCGTCACGATCTCCGTGCAGGACGAGTTCGAGGGACGCGTCTACGCGGGCAGCATCATCCAGCAGGTGAACGACGCGGAGCGGTACACCTTCTGCATCGAGCCCGAGCAGGCGGCGCAAACCGGCGTGTCCAACTTCGAGCGCGTCGGGCTCGGCAACGCCTTCACCGCCCGCGCCGACGGCGGCGCGAAGGCCCGCGTCGTCGCGGAGCTGGCGGACATCGCGGGCCCGTCCATCTGGACCTCGACGGCTTCGAAGATCGCGGCGGCCGCGTTCCAGGTCGCGGCGTGGGAGGTCATCAGCGATTACGACAGCACGCTCGGCGCGTCCTCGTTCGACTTCGCGGGCGGCTCGTTCCGCTCGTGGGGCAACAGCTCCGTCATCACGGCGGCGTCGGACCTGCTGAGTTCGCTGACCTTCAGCCGCGCCGACGCGACGGGCTACGACGCGTACCTGCACGGCGACCACCAGGACTTCATGTCGCTCTCGGTGCCCACGCCGGGCGCGATCGCGGTCGCCTTCGCGGGCATGCCGCTGCTCGCGGCCCGCCGCAGGCGGTCGTAACCACCCGCCTGTCCGACATCGCGGCGCGTCTACGCTTCCGTTGTGGACCCCAGCCGCGATCCATTCCGGGATTTCTACCAGCGCACGGCGGGGCCCACCCGCCGTGCGTTTTCGTGGGGCACGGCGCGTACGAACCCCGTCGAGCGCTTCCTCGCGACGGTGCTGCTGCTCGCGGTCTTCGTCGTCGCCCTGATCGTGCTGATCCCGCTGCTGGTCGTCATCGCCATCGGGCTGCTGCTGCTGACCGGTTACATCCGCCTGCGGCTCTGGTGGGCGGGGCGGAGAAAGGCCGCGGAGGCCGACGCGGGGCGCGAGAATGTCCGGGTGATCCGGCGTGACTGAGCCGCTCCCGAGCGACGCGCGATGCCCGGCCTGTGGGTACCCACTCAGCGGTCTCGGGGTCACCGTCGACGGGGTCGTCTGCCCCGAGTGCGGCGAGCGCAGCACGCCAGCGATGACCATCCCGCGCCGCCTTGCACACCCGCCCCTCTGGCGCAGCGGGATGGTCCCGGGCCTCGCGCTGCTCGCGTTCGGCTGCGCGGGCTGGCTGCTCTACGCCAGTCGTTCACCATTCGGGATGATGGAACTCATGTTCTTCTCGTTCATCCCGCTGGTCGGCACGGCGCTGATCTGGTTGTGTGTGAGCCTCACCATCCGCGTCCGGAGCGTGGACCGAGACTTCCGCGCACGAACCCTACTGCTCAGCCTGTTGATCGCGGCCGCGTGGGTCATTCCGGGTGCCGCGGTGTATCTCTGGGCACTGGCCACAGCCGCTGAGATCTCGGCTTCGGTCTGATCCGGATCACCCCGCGAGTTCGCGCCAGCGCCCGATCAGCTCGCGCGCCGTTTCGCCCGGCACACCGTCTTTGATCGTCGCCCCCTCGACCCGCGTCACCGGGAGCACGCCCCAGCTCGAGTTGGTGAGCAGCAGCTCGTCCGCATCGAGCAGATCATCGACGGTCATCATCTGGCGGCTGATCTGCAAGCCCATCTCCTCCGCCCATCCGAGCACGCTCGCCCGCGTCACGCCGGGCAGCACCGGGCTGGGCACGCCCCCCTGCTGCTCCTCACCCCGCGCGATCGGGGTCATCAGCACCTCGCCGTGCACCGCCATCAAGTTGCTCACGCATCCGCCGCACACATGGTTGGAGACCTGGAGCACGATCGACTCGCCCGCGCCTTTCGCGGCGGCGACCTGGAGTTCGCGGAGCCGCCACCAATAGTCGAGGCTCTTGTGCCCCGCGGTGGGCTCGAACGGGTTGGCGCGCGCATCGCTGATCGTCGCGAGCACACCCCGCTCGAACATCTCCTCGGGGTACGCCGTCGCGGGCTGGGCGACGCACAGGATGCTGGGCCGGATGTTCGACTCGCCCTTGGCTTCGAGCAGGTTCAGGTCGCCCCCGGTGACGGTGAGCCGGAGCCGGGCGCGGTCGTACCCAGACTTCTCGAAGGTCTGCCGCACGGCCTCGGCGAGCCCGACGGATTTCAGATCCTCACTGAGCCTCAGGGTGCGCGCGGACTCGATGAGGCGGTCGATGTGGGCATCCAGGGCGATGATGTCCGCGTCGCTGGATGTGCGCACGCCCAGCATCGTTTCGAAGAGCCCCACGCCGTGCTGGAACCCCGCGTCGAACGCGGAGACGCGGACCTCGTCTCGGCTGACAAACTCGCCGTTCAGGAACACGGTCTGGTCGGTGGACATGGGGTGAGGATACGCCGGCACGCAAGCAAACCGACACCCTCTTGTGCGCCACGGCCGAGACGGCCGTGGCACACACGGAGATTCAACACGGAATCGGGCGCACAAGAAGGGCCGGGCGGCTCTCTTTCGAGAGCGCCCGGCCAGCGTGGGGAAAGAAGGGCCTGAGAGCCACCGGCCGGGGGGCGCGACCGACGCCATGCCGCACATCACGGCGTCTGGTCAAGCGCCTCTCCCGGCGCGGGGCATGAATGGCAGACCGCACGGAGAACACGCGGTCTGCCTCCGCCACGCGCGGACGGCCGCGCGGCGGGCGCTCTCTCCTCCCGATCCGTCCGCCCGAGCCGGAGCGCCGAGCCTGGGTGGACGCGAAGACCCGTGCGAGACCACGCGGGCCGTTCGAACACACACACCATGCCACGGCATCGCGTGTGCGCCTCTTCACTTGGTTGATTGGGCGCACCGCTCGCCGCGATTCGACCCACCAACCCGCAGATCCTGTCGGACCGCTTGATGCAAAGTCCGAGAACCGGACCCGCTTCCCATCGATTCGCCCCGTTGGATCCGGGGCTCTCCAATCCCCGCCGAGTGTGCGTCGCTGTGCGCACGGGCTCGGACGGATCGCCTCCAGCCCGGGAAAACACGGGGCTTCGGGCGTGCTGCGCACCGTCGCGGGGAAGTCCTACCCACCCGTTGTCGGAGCTCGCCGGCCGAGCAAAATCGGCCGCCCCAGGCATGGGCCGAACGACCCGAGAAGCGCCTGAGCACCCCCCGATACGCAGCCCGTGAACGGTGGTTGCGACGGCGCCGCGACTTCCTGATTTTCGTTCGATGCCGCGCCGTGCGGGCGCGGTCTCAGTCCGTGCGCACGAAGCGGGCGAGCACGGGCCTGTGGTCCGACCCGGTCGCGTCCAGCACCCGGGACTCCACGCATCGGAGCCCGCCCTTGAACGCGACCTGGTCGAGGCGGATGCCCGGGGCGTGCCGCAGCGGCGTGCGCGCGGGCCAGGTCGCGCCGCGCCCAGCGCCCGCGGCCTCGTGCGCGCGCATAAGGCCCGCCTCGCGCAGCATCGTCATCCTCGTGGTCGTGAGCGGTGCGTTGAAATCACCCGCGAGCACGAGCGACTCACCCTCGCGCTCCTTGACCCATTGCGCGAGACGCTCGCTCATCTGCGGGCCCGCGACAAGTTGGCGGAGCCGATTCGGCGCCGGCAGATGCACGCCCATCAGCGTCACGGGTGCCCCGTCGAACGCGATCGTGCCGACGGGCTGGTCGATCCGCCAGCCGTCCTGCCCGGAGAGGGCGTCGGGGACCTCGACGAACGGATGCCTGCTGAGCAGCATGCCCCCCCACCGATGGGTGTTCGGCCAGACGATGTGGGGGTAGGCCTCGCCGAATCGATGGAGGATCTCGCCCGCGCGATCCCCCACGACCTCCTGGAGCATGATCGCGTCGGGCTGTTCGCGTTGGATGATGGCGCCGAGCGTGTCGAGGCCCGCCCGGGAGTACAGCAGGTTGTGCGAAAGGACGGTGAGCGTCGGGTCCGAGATCTCACCGCGCGCGAACGCCTTGTCTTGCGGGCCCAGCATCGCGACGAGACCCGGTCCGGCGTGGACGCCCGCGAGCGCGAGGATGATCGCGCCGAGGCGGCGGTTCCTTGCGAGCAGCGCGACCGATCCGACCACGCCGAGCGCCAGCCCCCCGTGGAAGGCGAAGACCTCGCAGAGCAGCACCCCGAACCCGAGGAGGGCTCGCGGCACGGAATCGCTGGCGGGATCGACGCGCCACACCGCAGGGGCAACGAGCGCGAGCAGGCCCGCGAAGGCGGCGAGCACGAGCCCCGATCGGAACACGGCGCGCAGCGCCCGCGCCGGGAAGTGAGGGACGCTCCTGTGATGCTCTGCCTGCGCCATCGCCGTGACCCCCGCGCTGTCAGCGGGGGTACGGAGCGTGCCGGCCGCGAGTTCGCCCGTCGTCATGCCCTGTCTATCGGACAGCGGCGCGGCCCGCTTCGGGGCGGTGCGACCGGTTCAGCGAATCCTGCCGACGATTCCGCTCACGACCCGGCGCGATCGAACACGAAGCTCTTGCCCTGCACGCCCACTCGGACGGTGTCGCCCGCCCCGAACTCGCCTGCGAGGATCCTGCTCGCCAGCGGGTTCTCCAGGCGTTGCTGGATCGTTCGCTTCAGGGGACGGGCGCCGTAGGCGGGGTCGTACCCTTCCTCGGCGAGCAGGTGCTTCGCCTCGTCGGTGAGCTCGAGCGTGATCTCCCGCTCGCGCAGGCGGTCGCGCAGGCGCTCGACCAGGATCTCGACGATCGCGCCCAGCTGCTCCTTCTTGAGCTGGTGGAACACGACGACCTCGTCGATGCGGTTGAGCAACTCGGGTCGGAAGAACGGCGCCCGCGTGCCGATGTCCATCGTCGCGCGGACCTCGCCCGTCTCCGGATCGATGGAGGGCTTGCCGCTGACATCCGCGCCGGGCCCGCGCCGGATGAGGTCGCGGACCGCCGCCTCGACCTCCCAGTCCTCGGCGCCCGCCTCGGTCATCTGCTGGATGCGCTCCGAGCCCAGGTTGCTCGTCATCACGACGATCGTGTTCTTGAAGTCGACGGTGCGTCCCTGACCGTCGGTCAGGCGCCCGTCGTCGAGCAGCTGCAGCAGCACATTGAACACATCGGGGTGCGCCTTCTCGACCTCGTCGAGCAGCAGCACGGAATAGGGGCGCCGGCGAACGGCCTCCGTCAGCGCCCCGCCCTCGTCGTAGCCCACATAGCCGGGGGGCGCGCCGACGAGACGCGAGACCGCGTGCTTCTCCATGTACTCGCTCATGTCCACGCGGATCACCGCGTCCTCGGTGTCGAAGAGGAACTCCGCGAGCGCCTTGCAGGTCTCGGTCTTGCCGACACCCGTCGGGCCCAGGAACAGGAACGAGCCGATCGGGCGCTGGGGATCGCCCAGCCCCGCCCGGCTGCGACGCACCGCGTCGGACACCGCCCGCAGCGCGTCGTCCTGACCCACCACCCGCTCGCGCAGGTGCGTTTCCATGTTCTGCAGCTTCTCGCGCTCGGTCTCGACCAGTCGCGACACCGGGATGCCCGTCCAGCGCGCGACGATCGAGGCGATCTGCTCGGAATCGACCTCCTCCTTCACGAGCGTGTCGCCCTTCGCCTTGCGCTCGTCCAGGATCCGCTCCGCGGTTGTGATCTTCGCCTCGATCTCGCGGATGTCGCCGTACTGGATCTTCGCCGCCGCCTCGAGATCGCCCCGACGCTGCGCCTGCTCGAGCTCCGTCCGCTTGCTGTCCAGCTCGTTCTTGAGGGCCTTGACCTCCTCGAGCTCCGCCTTCTCGGCCTCCCATTGCGCGTTGAGACCCCGGAACTTCTCTTGCAGTTCCTGCAGCTCGCGCTCGATCCGCCCGGCTTCCTTCTTGGACGCCTCGTCGGACCCGTCCCCGTCACCCATGCGCAGCGCCTCGCGCTCCATCTCGAGCTGCATGATCCGCCGGCGGAGCTCGTCGAGCTCGGTGGGCATGCTGTCGTTCTCGATGCGGAGCTTGGACGCCGCCTCGTCGATCAGGTCGATCGCCTTGTCGGGCAGGAACCGGTCGGCGATGTAGCGATGGCTCAACTGCGCGGCGCTGAGGATCGCGCTGTCGAGGATCCGCACGCCGTGGTGCGCCTCGTAGCGTTCCTTGAGTCCGCGCAGGATCGCGACCGTCTCCTCGACATTGGGCTGGTCGACGAGGATGGGCTGGAACCGGCGCTCGAAGGCGGGGTCCTTCTCCACATGCTTGCGGTACTCGTCGAGCGTCGTCGCGCCGATGCACCGCAACTCGCCCCGCGCCAACGCGGGCTTGAGCAGGTTGCCGGCGCTCACCGCGCCCTCCGCGGCGCCCGCGCCGATCACCGTGTGCAACTCGTCGATGAACAGGATCACCCGCCCGTCGCTCGCGGTGACTTCCTTGAGAACAGACTTCAGGCGCTCCTCGAACTCACCCCGATACTTCGCGCCCGCGAGCAGTTGGCCGACATCGAGCGCGAGGATCCGCTTGTCACGCATGCCGTCGGGGCAGTCGCCCTGCACGATCCGCAGCGACAACCCCTCCGCGATCGCGGTCTTGCCCACCCCGGGCTCGCCGATCAGCACCGGGTTGTTCTTTGTCCGCCGGCTGAGCACCTGCATGCACCGGCGGATCTCCTCGTCGCGCCCGATGACCGGGTCGAGCTTGCCCTGCTGGGCCTTCTCGGTCAGGTCGATCGCATACTTCTTGAGCGCCTCGTACTGCGTCTCGGAGTCCTGGTCGGTGACATGTGACACGCCCGAGGCCTTCCGGAGTTCCCCGATCGCCTCGGCGAGCACCTTCCGGCTCAGCCCAAAGGTCGAGAGCACCTCCTTCGCGGGCCCCGCGACCTCCGCGAGCGAAAGCAGCAGGTGCTCGGTGGAGACATAGCTGTCCCCCAGCGTCTTCGCCTCGGCGTCCGCCTTGGTCATGATCTCGACGAGGGACCGCCCGCCGCTGCCCGCGCCGCTGCTGGTCGTGGGAAGCCGCCCCAGTTCGCTCTGCGCCACGCCCGCAACCTGATCGGGTTTCGCGCCCGCCTTGCTCAGAACGCTCCAAACCGGCCCGCCCTGCTCGGCAAGCAGCGCCGACAGCACATGCAGGCCGGTCACTTCCGGATTCTGGCGGGTGACGGCGTCCGCTTGCGCGGCCGCGAGCGTCTGCTGGGCGATCGTCGTGAATCGGTCGGTGTGCATCAGAAACCTCCTCGGCCCTCCACGCGCGTACCGGCGAGGACGACCGAAAGAGACCGATGCAAGCTGCGCGCCGAGCACCAGAACAGGTAGAAACCGGGCTCAGCAGTCAGAAACGCGGGTTATGGCGCGGCCGGGCTGCCGTTCTGACGGGCCCGCTGCCAATGTGGATTGGATGTGGAAGTGCTGTCGGTTAGGCGTCACGCCGTCAGGTCGAGGCGTTGACCCGTTTCGTTCGCGCCGGGCTTGGGGCTGATCCGCCCGCGACCCGTGTCCAGATCGGGGCGGGGGGTGACCCGCAGGCCGGATTCGCGGGCGCGGGCCCCCACCGCCGCGGCGTCTTCGATCATGCGAACTGCGGCATCGCCTTGAGCTTCCGCGGCGTCGAGCGTCTTCCGAGCCACGGCGACACCGACCTGGCTCCGCAGATCCGCGGAGAAGGTCGATCCGAACGCACTGGACAAGGCCGACAGCATCACCATGGGCATCGGCGTGCCGCCTGACCCACTTCGGGAGGACACCCAAGTTTCTGGAAAATCGTGGGTTCGGCGCGGACAACATCCCGGCGTCCGCGTTCGAATCGGTCAGGCCGAACCCCAAATCGAGGTGGGCGCCACCGGCCGGATCCCCGCCTTCCACTCGGAGGAGGCTTGGCGTTCGCCCGGCTGGGCGGGAGGCTCCCGTGGGGTCAGAAAGGTTCGAACATACACCGATCGGACGCGGACGCCGGGATGTCAATCACGCTGCGCAGTCTACCCGACACGGTTGCACACACAGCGGGCGGAAATCCGAATTCGTGCGAGTTTCCTCATCGGATGCCGGCGCGATCCGACTTGCAAGATCCCCGCCGCTCCCGGATCGCCGGATCGGAAACCGGCATTTTTCTGCCGTCGATCGGCACCGGGAGCGATCCGTGTTGGTATCCTCCCCCGGCGATGCCACAGGTCCGTCCGCCCGACCAGGGGAGGCGAGCGGCGGTCCCCGGCGCGTTCCCCACAGAACGCCCGGTCTCGTGGCGACACTCGTGATGGGGTGGGATGGCCCCGACACCGATTCGTGAACACCGCATCGCCGGCACGGATCCTCAGAGGAGTTCAGCATGCAGGCCCGCGTGACCCGTACCCGTATCGTTGCCGCCGCGCTCTCGGCCGCGTCTCTGCTGCTCGTCGCGGGCTGCTCGAGCACCGGCATCAGCGCCCTTCGCGCGAATCCGACACCCGAGCTGCTCACCTCTGTCGAATCACCGACCGAGGCCGCGAACTCCTACGCGATCCAGAAGAACCTCAACCTGCGGATGATGCTCGATGACGCGGCCCGCGTGATCTACATCGATCGCCCGAGCCGCCTGAACCCGGCGCCTATCCCGGACTGATCCTCGCGCGGCGAGGGCCGCCCCGACATGCCGCGTGGTTCGCCCGTCTTCCCCGCTGCGGCCCCTTGCACACGGGTGTGCTGCCGGGACCCGGAGCCTGCGCGCCGGCTGGCACAGGCGGAACATTCATGAGCGCACAAAGCCGGGCTCCCCTCGCGGGAGCCCGGTTTTCTTTCGTCCGTGTTTTCAGGGCCGAAAGACCCGCGACGGGTCATTTCGCGGTGTACTGGCCGCGCGAGACCTTCTTGAATCGCGGGTCCTTGATCAGCGTCTGGTTGACGATGGTTCGGAAACTCGCCGAAGTCGTCTGGTAGCCCGCACGCTGAACCTCATCGGCCGCCTGCGTGACGCTCATCGTCGTGTTCTTCAGTAGTTTCAACAGTGCTTCGCTCAGGCTCGACTCGTTCTGCGGCCGCCGGCGGGGGCGCCCGCCCGCGGTCATCCCGAACGCGCCGGCGCCGCCCAGCGACTGGATCTCATCCTCGACCTCGCGGATCTGCTGATGCAGGCGGTCGCGCTTGTTGACCAGCCGCTTCATCTCGCGCTCACGGCGCTGCATCTCGCGCTGGAGCTCATCAAAGGACAGATCGTCGAGCGCCGGAGCGCTCGGCGGCTTGGGGGTCGATTTGCGGGTCTTCTTGGTTGTCTTCTTCTTAGCCATACTCGGTGCTCCTCTTGATCCGCCGCGAACGCGAGACCGATCGTCCCGCTCCGGTCCGCGGCCCGGATGCGCACCTCTCTTCCATGAACGCAACACTCTAGGCCCGGAGCATCGTCACTTCGAAGACTTCTATGTATAAATTTTACGCCGAATCCAGAAGGTAGACAGCCGTCAATCTCAATAAGTCAGCGTCCGACAACCGATCGAACTCCAAACTAAACTGGCCCCGATCGGCGAACACGCTCGCCGGGATTGCTCAGGAATCCGCCGACGGATCGAACCCGATCCGGCTCATCAGGTCGTCGAAATGATCCAGATCGAAGAAGCGGATCTGCACCACGCCCTTGCCCGAGCGGTCGACACGGAGCGCCACCTTGGTGCCCAGGTGCTCCCCAAGGCGCTTCTCGAGGGCGCGGGTCTCGACCTGGTCGTCCCCCCCACCCTTGCCCGTTTGAGACCCCCCACCGTCCGCGGCTCGGATCCGACGGGACTCCTCCTCGAGCCGGCGCACGCTCCACCCC